>Ga0209024_1000045_pt1 | contig 285830 bp, 246 predicted proteins | sample AutmiccommunBRH5_FD_187380 | JGI IMG/M metagenome (GOLD analysis project Ga0209024, IMG submission 187380) | Deep subsurface microbial communities from Mt. Terri, Switzerland - Autotrophic microbial communities BRH/5 (SPAdes) (version 2) | ecosystem: Environmental > Aquatic > Deep subsurface >...
CCGGCCACCCTCTCCCCAACCCCTCTCCCCTCAAGGGAGAGGGGCTTTAGCGGGCAAAGCCCGATCGCTTCCGGCGAGCCTGCGCCCTGAATACACCCGGAAGGGCGTGGTATGAGAGCGTGCGCCGCTCTGAAGCCTCTCCCCCCTCCGAGGGGGAGAGGTTTGGAGAGAGGGGGCGGCGCCGCAGGCGCCGTGCTTTGGTAGCTCTCCGCCAACACACCAGCACCAACGCCTGCCTCCGGCAGCCAAGCCAGCCACCCTCTCCCCAACCCCTCTCCCCTCAAGGGAGAGGGGCGTCAACGCACGCGATTACCGGAGCGCAGGAGCGGACCAGGCCCGCGACCGGGATGTGTCGAGTCGACGGAGGTTTTGGGTTTGGATGGGTGTCTCGGCGGTCCCGGATTTCGGCCGCTGCACGGCAACGCGGGCTGCGCCCGCTGCGCCTTCGCTTGGGCTGCGCCCGCGCTCGGTCCGCTGCGCTGCAATCCGGGCTACGCGAATGCCCGCGTAGCCCGGCTTAGGGCCGAAGGTCCGTAAGCCGGGAATTGGCATACGCGCGCACGCCGAGCGCCAAATCCACCGATCAGCGCCCCGCCGCCGACTGCCCCAGGGCATCCTCCAGCAATGCCGCCAGGCGGATGCCTGCCTGTTGCAGGCGCTGCTCGGCCAGCGCTCGTTGCTGCACCAGATAGCCGTCATCGATGATGTGCCCGGATGGGTAAAGGCTGTTTGCGCCAATCAGCCGGCACGAATCCATCGCCCATTGTTCGGGCTGCCCGCCGGCGCAGACCGCGCCGCCTTCCAGCACATCGGCGTAGTCCTGCCAGCGCAGCCCGCGCCGGTCGAGGATCACCGAATCCCACACCCGATGCAGATTCATCCCCTCGCCGTCGACGTTGACTTGATAGCTGTTGCCACCGCGATCGCTGCGCATTCCGGCGTGCAGCGGCTGGTGGACATCGCCGACGAAGTGCACCAGAAATTTCAGCGCATTCACCCGCTCGCCGTGCGCCGCGCCGGCGTCGGCCAATATCTCCCGCTGCCTTTCGATCGCCCCGAACACGCAGTCGCCGTTCGGGCAGTCTCGCTGCCGGTCCATCCCACAATCCAGATCGGGCAGATTGACGTAATGCCACGGCTGGGTGTGCAGCCACTCCGGCTGGCGACGAATCTCATCCGCCCAGATCGACACCCCGGCAAGCGTGGGGTCCGCCTCGTCGCGCAGCAGCTCGTCGACATGGGCACGCGCGGCCTCGCTCAGTCGCCGCTCGGCCAGCTTGCCGACGATGCGATGGCCGTCGGGACCCCACGACAACGCCGGTCCGCAGGTCAGAAACCACGACAACGCGAGCATCGGCAACAGGCGGCGTACGGTCATGATCATCGGAGCGGCGGCGGATCGTCTAAAATACCCATTCCGTCTTACCCCTGCACCCGTGCCGTCGGCGCGGTGCCTCAAACTGGAGCGATGACATGGCGATCAAGGTCGCGATCAATGGCTATGGCCGTATCGGCCGCAACATCCTGCGCGCGCTTTACGAGTCCAACCGCACCGGCGAAATCCAGGTCGTCGCCGTCAACGATCTGGGCGACGCCCAGACCAACGCCCATCTCACCCAGTACGACACCGCGCACGGCAAGTTTCCCGGCACCGTCTCGGTCGACGGCGGCGATTTGCTGGTCAACGGCGACCGCGTCAAGGTGTTCGCCGAACGCGATCCGGCCAAGCTGCCGTGGAGCGACCTGGATGTCGATGTGGTGCTCGAATGCACCGGCCTGTTCACCTCCAAGGCCAAGGCCGGCGCGCATCTGGCCGGCGGCGCGAAGAAAGTGATCATCTCCGCACCGGGCGGCAGTGATGTCGACGGCACCTTCGTCTACGGCGTCAACCACGACCAGCTCAAGGGCAGCTACACGGTCATCTCCAACGCCTCGTGCACCACCAACTGCCTGGCGCCGCTGGCCAAGGTGCTCAACGACGCCGTGGGCATCAAACACGGCCTGATGACCACCATTCACGCCTACACCAACGACCAGGTGCTCACCGACGTCTACCACACCGACCTGCGCCGCGCCCGCTCGGCGACCATGAGCCAGATCCCGACCAAGACCGGCGCCGCCGCCGCCGTCGGTCTGGTGCTGCCGCAGCTCAACGGCAAACTCGACGGCTTCGCCATGCGCGTGCCGACCATCAATGTCTCGGTGGTCGATCTGAGCTTCGTCGCCGCCCGCGCCACCAGCAAGGAAGAAATCGACGCCGCCGTCAATGCCGCCGCCAACGGCCCGCTCAAGGGCATCCTCGGCGTCAACACCCAGCCGCTGGTGTCCATCGACTTCAACCACGACCCGCGCAGCTCGATCTACGACGCCACCCAGACCCGCGTCATGGAAGGCACCCTGGTCAAGGTGCTGAGCTGGTACGACAACGAATGGGGCTTCTCCAACCGCATGCTCGACATGACGGTGGCGCTGATGGCGGCGAAGTAGGCCAAGGGCTGCGCCGATGTCGACTGCCTCCAGCCGCCCGCGGTTCCACCTCGCCTTCCCGGTCACCGATCTGGAAGCCGCGCGGACGTTCTATGGCGGCATCCTCGGCTGCCCGCTCGGGCGCGAATCGGACGACTGGATCGACTTCGATTTCCACGGTCATCAGATCGTCGCCCATCGGGTAGCGGCCGAGCAGCACCCCGCGCACCCGCGCAACGCAGTCGATGGCCACGAAGTACCGGCCTTCCACTTCGGCCTGCTGCTCGACTGGGACGCCTTCGACCCGCTCGCCGAACGCCTGCGCGCCGCCGGCGTCCCGTTCATCATCGAGCCCTACCTGCGCTTCGCCGGCCTGCCCGGCGAACAGAAAACCATGTTCGTCCGCGACCCCTCCGGCAACGCTCTGGAGTTCAAGTCGTTTCGCGACGAAAAAATGATCTTCGCAAAGTAGCCCCAGCTTCGCCGCGCTGAAGCCTCTCCCCCCTCTGGAGGGGCGAGCCGCCGGGCGTTCTGAAGCCTCTCCCCCCTCGAGGGGGAGAGGTTTGGAGAGAGGGGGGCGGCGCCGCAGGCGCCGTGCTTTGATGCGCCAGCGCGCCAACACCAACGCCTGCCTTCGGCAGCCAGCCTGGCCACCCTCTCCCCAACCCCTCTCCCCTCAAGGGAGAGGGGCTTTGACGGCCGAAGCCTCAGCGCCCTCGCCAAGCCGCGCGCTCTGAAGCCTCTCCCCCCTCGAGGGGGAGAGGTTTGGAGAGAGGGGGGCGGCGCCGCAGGCGCCGTGCTTTGATGCGCCAGCGCACCAACATCAACGCCTGCCTTCGGCAGCCAGCCTGGCCACCCTCTCCCCAACCCCTCTCCCCTCAAGGGAGAGGGGCTTTAATTGCCCGCAACCGAACAATCTGGTTATTCGACGCCTCTCGCCTCCGTGCATCTCGGCGCTTCAAAGCCGGGCAGCCGGCCGGCCGCTTCAGCTATGCTCTGACCAGGCAACGAATGGAATTTGTCGCTCGCCTATGACCAACCGATTGCTGCCGCTTGCCCGCTCGATGCGGCGGGAACCCACGGACGCCGAAGCGCGGTTATGGCGGCATCTTCGCGCCGGGCGCATGGCCGGTATGCATTTTCGACGGCAGGCGCCTATCGGTCCCTATATTGTCGATTTCGTCTGTCAGGACCGTCAGCTAATCATCGAAGCAGACGGTGGCCAGCACGCCGACGCCATCGCATACGACCAAGCGCGCGCCGACTGGCTGGCCGCGCACGGGTATACCGTTCTGCGGTTCTGGAACCACGACATTCTGGCGCGCACCGAGTCGGTACTGGAAGCCATCCACGACGCCTTGAATCGCTGACCGCAGTCGCGCCGACTGCGCTCTGAAGCCTCTCCCCTTAAGGGAGAGGGGCTTTGACGGCCGAAGCCAGACCACCCGAGGCGACCCTGCACCCTGAATACCCCCGGAGGTGCGTGGTTTCCGAGCGTGCGCCGCTCTGAAGCCTCCCCCCCCTCCGAGGGGCGAGCTGCCGCGCTTGCGCGCCACTGGCGCGCGCGGCGGGTGAGCGCCTTCGCGCTATGCGCGAAGGCCGGGGGTTGCTTAGCGGCACGAAGGGGCGCTTAGCAACGAGGTTTGGAGAGAGGGGGCGGCGGCGCAGGCGCCGTGCTTTTGCTGCCCTGCGGCCACCCCGGATTTCCGCCGCACTGAAACCCAGGCGACTCGAATCGGTCGTGGGTACGACAGACGCGCGCCAGACCACGCGCGCCGCAGATTCGCCGTGGCCTATTCGGGCGCTCGCCCGACGGGCAGCAGCCGCTCCAGGTAGCGGGCCACCACGTCAACTTCCAGGTTCACCGCATCGCCAACGGCGGTGTTCGCGAACGCGGTGTGAGCCACGGTGTGCGGCACCAGGTTCACCTCGAAGCCGTCGGCATCGACTGCGTTCACGGTCAGGCTGACGCCATCGACGCAGATCGAGCCCTTCACCGCGATGTAGCGCATCAGCTGCGCCGGCACCCGAAAACGCCAGCGCTGCGAGCGGGCATCGGCTTCGATCGCGGCCACCGCGCCGACCGCATCGACATGTCCCGACACCAAGTGCCCGCCCAAACGGTCGGTCGGCAGCAAGGCCCGCTCCAGGTTCACCACCGCGCCATCGGGCAGGCCGCCCAGGGTGGTGTGGGCCAGCGTCTCGTTCGATACGTCGGCCTCAAATCCATCGGCGTCGAACGCCACCACGGTCAGGCACACGCCCGACACCGCAATGCTCTCGCCCATCGCCAGCGGCGCGCGGGGCAGGGTGCCCAGCGCGATGCGCAGTCGAAGATCGCCGCCGCGCGGCTCGCGCGCGGCCAGCCGGCCCACGCCTTGAATCAATCCGGTAAACATTCGCCCATTATGCCGTCGCGGCGGTGCGCATGGCGTCTACGCAGTGGCTTCGCGCTGCCTGCTATCAGGGTTTGCCCGCCAACGTATCGTGATGCGATGCCAGCAGCTCGCGGAGATAGGTGCCGATGAACGCCCGGCCCTGGAATCCGGCTGCCTTCGCTGCCGCCTCGGCGGCCTCGGCGCTTACCTTGATTGGCGCTGCGTACTCCACGATGCTGGGATAGAACCCGATGGTAAACACATCCACGTCCGATCCCAACTCGCCCACCCAGATCAAATTGGCGGGAATGCCCACCGCCACCAAATAATCGTTTTCGATCCGGCGCTGGTGCAGCAGTTCGGCGTGTTTTCCGTGCAGCGCCTTGAACATCTCGATGTGGAAAAACCCGTTGTCGCGATACGCCGCTTCCACCTGCGCGCGCGGCGGCCCGGACGCGAACAGGTCTTCCTCGAATGCCACCATGTCGTCCAGCGCCGCCCGAAACGCCGCCGCGCCGCCGGCCTCGCGCCGGGCCAGCGATTCGGCCGAAAAATACCTGGCAAAGCTGCCCACCGGTTGCAGCACCAGCAAGTCCCAGTGATCGCCCTGCGAATGCCGCATCAGCATCGGCGCCGCCTCGCCCCGCGCCTGCCACTGGCCGGCATCCGCCTCGCGCTGATACAGTGAAATCACATCCAGCAAGCGTCCCGGCGCCGCCCGCAGCGTGGTCACCCGGTACAGCTCCGACAACGGCCCGTCGGCCGCCGCCGCATCCTGTGCCGAAGCCGGCCCGGCCAGCGCCAGTACCGCAAGCAAAACCCAACCCCAACCGCAAACCCGGTTCACCGTCATTGCCCGCACTCCCGTTCAATCAGGCCAGAGCATACCCCGGCGCCAGCCCCGGTCTGTGTCGGCGCGCCCGGGCCCAGCCCGCGTTGCCGCGCAGCGGCACCGCGTCCCGATTCGGCAGATCAGGCGGGCCGTTGCGTCTCGGCGGTACACCTTCGCTCAAGCGATCCAGCAACCGCCATGGCCCTTCATGCGTTGCGCGAGGCCTGAATTCCAGGCTCTCGGCCCGTCGAGCCAGATCAACCGCGCACTCGATCCGCCACTTGCGCCATACCTAAGGATGCTCTGAAGAGGCTGTCATTGCGAGGAGCGAAGCGACGTGGCAATCCAGAAATGTTCGGTAAAACAAAGCACTGGATTGCTTCGCTGCGCTCGCAATGACGCCGGAGACAATTGATCAGAGTTTCACTAATACCTATCGAAGATATAAAAATAAACGATTTCACCTATCAATCAGGCCGCGCCATACTGGCGTTCAAGGTTGGAGATCCAACTACCCGAGGAGAGAATCATGTCCAATGAAATGAAGTGCCCCTTCGCGGGCGGCGCCGGCAGCCAGGTCACTGGCAAAGCCCCATCGAACGCCGATTGGTGGCCGAATCAGTTGAATCTGAGCATCCTGCACCTGCAATCCGACAAGTCCAACCCGTTGGGCGAGGACTTCGACTACGCCGAGGCGTTCAAGACCCTCGACCTGGACGCCGTGGTGCAGGATCTGCACGCGCTGATGACCAATTCCCAGGACTGGTGGCCGGCCGATTATGGCCATTACGGGCCGCTGTTCATCCGCATGAGCTGGCACGCCGCCGGCACCTATCGTATTGCCGACGGCCGCGGCGGCGCCGGCACCGGCGCGCAGCGCTTTGCCCCGCTCAACAGCTGGCCGGACAACGCCAACCTGGACAAGGCCCGGCGCCTGCTGTGGCCGATCAAGCAGAAGTACGGCCGAAAGATTTCCTGGGCCGATCTGCTGGTGCTGGCCGGCAACGTGGCGCTCGACTCGATGGGCGTCAAGACCTTCGGCTTCGCCGGCGGCCGCCCGGACATCTGGGAGCCGGAAGAGCAAATCAGCTGGGGTCCGGAGACCACCTGGCTGGGCGACGAGCGCTACAGCGGCGACCGCGAGCTGGCCAACCCGCTGGGCGCGGTGCAGATGGGCCTGATCTACGTGAACCCGGAAGGCCCGAACGGCAACCCCGACCCGGTCGCCTCGGCCCGCGACATCCGCGAAACCTTCGCCCGCATGGCGATGGACGACGAAGAAACCGTGGCCCTGGTCGCCGGCGGCCACACCTTCGGCAAGTGCCACGGCGCCGGCGATGCCGGCTTGGTCGACCGCGAGCCCGAGGGCGCCGACATCGAGCAGCAGGGCCTGGGCTGGCACAACCGTTTCGGCACCGGCAAGGGCGTACACACCACCACCAGCGGCATCGAGGGCGCCTGGACGCCGACGCCCACTCGGTGGGACAACAGCTATTTCGAGACCCTGTTTGGCTACGAGTGGCAGCTCACCAAGAGCCCGGCCGGCGCACACCAGTGGACGCCCACCGACCCGGCCGCCGCCGATGCCGTGCCCGATGCCCACGACGCCACCATCCGCCACGCGCCGATGATGACCACCGCCGACCTGGCGCTGCGCTTCGATCCGGCCTACGAGAAAATCTCGCGCCGGTTCATGGCAGACCCGCAGGCACTGCACGATGCCTTCGCACGCGCCTGGTTCAAGCTGACCCACCGCGACATGGGCCCGCGCGCCCGCTACCTCGGTCCGCTGGTGCCGCAAGAGGCGCTGATCTGGCAGGACCCGGTGCCGGCCGTCGATCACCCGCTGGTTGACGCCGACGACATCGCCGCGCTCAAGGCCAAGGTACTGGCGTCCGGCCTGTCGATCGCCGAACTGGTGTCCACCGCGTGGGCCTCGGCGTCCAGCTTCCGCGGCAGCGACAAGCGCGGCGGCGCCAACGGCGCGCGCATCCGCCTGGCCCCGCAAAAGGACTGGGAAGCCAATCAGCCGGCGCAGCTGGCCAAGGTGCTGACCGTGCTGGAATCGATCCAGTCGGAGTTCAACGGCGCGGCCACCGGCGGCAAGAAGATCTCGCTGGCCGATCTGATCGTCCTGGCCGGCGCCGCAGCCGTCGAAGCGGCGGCCGACAAGGCCGGCGTGAAAACCACCGTGCCGTTCGCACCGGGCCGCACCGACGCCACCCAGGAGCAGACCGATGTCGACTCCTTCGCCGTCCTCGAACCCAAGGCCGACGGCTTCCGCAACTACGCCCGCAAGGGCCTGGAAGGCGCGGCGGCCGAGCTGCTGATCGACAAGGCCCAGCTGCTCGACCTCAGCGCACCCGAGATGACCGCGCTGATCGGCGGCCTGCGCGTGCTCAACGCCAATGTCGGCCAGTCCGCGCACGGCGTGTTCACCCAGCGACCGGAAACCCTGAGCAACGACTTCTTCGTCAACCTGCTCGACATGCGCACCGCCTGGAAACGCTCCGACACCGACGCCAACGTACTGGAAGGCCGCGACCGCAGCAGCGGCAAACTGAAGTGGACCGGCACCGTGGTCGACCTGGTGTTCGGATCGAACTCGCAGCTGCGCGCCCTGGCCGAGGTGTATGCCGCCAGCGACGCACAAGAAAAGTTCGTGAACGACTTCGTAGCCGCCTGGAACAAAGTAATGAACGCCGACCGCTTCGACCTGGCGTAACCCCGAAGCCGCGAGAAGCATAGCGTTGCATTCTGTTCGGGGCCTGAGCGATGGACTTGATCTTGCCTGGTTTTGGTTGCTCTTGGCTCTGAAACCCCGTTCGTCTCGCACCGCCCGGGCTTCATCCGCGCGGTGCGAGACGGGGTGTCCTTCCCTTTGCTTGCGTTCTCCTGGACAAGCAAGAGAACGCAACTCGCTGCCCGCAGCGCAGTGAAAGCCTTGGCTTTGTCTCTTTCCGCTACATCGGCTGGCCGACCTTCCGCGCACGTTCCGTCGGCGCTGCCCGCCCGCCGCACCTTCCCCCATCCGACCAAAACCACCCCATCCACGACTGCTAAAGTGGCCATCCCGCCACCCACCACCGCACAGCGAGCGACCCGATGACCGCCACCACGCCATACCCCATCGGCACACCCGGACAGCCCTGGGGCGCCAGCGAGCGCGCCGCCTGGCTGGCCGCCCAGCGCCGTCAGCGCAGCTACGCCGACCACGTGCTGAGCGTCATCGAACGCCTGCGCCCGGCCTTCGATGTCATCGAGTATGGCCAGCTCGACTACCCACCCGACCGCTACCCCTTGATGGCCCTTCGCAGCCGCGACTGGAACGACGCACTGCCCTGCGCGCTGATCACCGGCGGCGTGCACGGCTACGAAACCAGCGGCGTGCATGGCGCCCTGCAATTCGCCGAACACCGGGCCAGCGCCTACGCCGGGCGGATCAACCTGCTGATCGCGCCCTGCGTCAGCCCGTGGGCCTACGAGCGCATCCACCGCTGGAATGCCGACGCCATCGACCCCAACCGCTCGTTCCGCAAGGACCGCCCGGCCGCAGAATCCGCCGCACTGATGCGCCTGTTGGCGCCGCTGGCCGGGCGCGTGCTGGTGCACATCGATCTGCACGAAACCACCGACACCGACGAATCCGAATTCCGCCCCGCACTGGCCGCCCGCGACGGCAAACCGTTCGAGCCCGGCGAGATTCCCGACGGATTCTATGGCGTAGGCGACAGCGAAAACCCACAGCTCGACTTCCAGCAGGCGATCATCGCTGCCCTCGCCAAAGTGACCCACATCGCCCCCGCCGATGCCAAGGGCGAAATCATCGGCTCAACCGTGGTCGCACCCGGCGTCATCCTCTACCCATTCAAGAAACTCGGCCTGTGCGCCGGCCTGACCGACGCCCGCTACACCACCACCACCGAGGTCTACCCCGACAGCCCCCGCGCCACCCCGGAACAATGCAACACCGCCCAGTCTACCGCCGCCTGCGCCGCACTGGACTACGCACTGGCCTGAACGCAGCGCCGCACATCAACCGCCATGCCCACGCCCTGAACCCTTTCCCCAAAATCGTCTTCCGCGCGGACTACACCCTGTAGGAGCGGGCCACGCCCGCGACCGCGATGCCTCGCCGCACCGCAGCATCCGGGTTTCGCACGATGTCCCACCAGCCTCGATGTCCCACTGCGGTTCGGCGAGCGGCCATGACCTGCGGCGGTCCCGGATTTCCGCTGCGCTGCAATCCGGGCTACTCGCTCTCGCCATGCCCACGCCCTGAACCCTTTCCCCAAAATCGTCTTCCGCGCGGACTACACCCTGTAGCAGCGAGCCACGCCCGCGACCGCGATGCCTCGGCTCACCGCAGCATCCAGCGCCCGCTCAACGCCCCCATCCCGGACCCCAGCCACTCTGAAATACGGGTTACTCGACTACCCCTAGCCCCCGCGCCCGGCATCGGCCACCATAGCCGTCGATGAACACGCCACGTCACCCATGCTCGCGCCGACGCTGAGGCGGCTGCTCGCCAGTCTGCGGCGCACGCCACTGCACCCGCAGTGGCTGTTGAGCGAACCCAATCAGGCGTGGGTCAGGCAGCATGCCTGCGGCAGGGTGCTGGATGTCGGCTGCGCAGATCGCTGGATCGAGGCCGCACTCACGCCCGACTGCACTTACATCGGCCTGGATTACCCGGTAACAGGGCGCGATTTGTACGCGGCCAACCCAACCGTCTACGCCGATGCCGCCCGCTTGCCGTTCGCGGATGCCAGCTTCGACACCGTGGCCATGCTGGAGGTGCTGGAGCATGTCGAACAGCCGCAGGCCGCGCTGTCCGAAGCCAGCCGCGTGCTCCGGCCGGGCGGTCGGCTTCTGCTCACCATGCCGTTCCTGTACCCCATGCACGACGAACCACACGACTATCAGCGCTACACAACCCATGGCCTGAAGCGTGAAATCCGAGCCGCTGGACTGCATCTCGAACGGCTCGACTCAACCCTCGGCGCAATCGAATCGGCCGGCCTGCTGGCCTGTCTCGCACTGGCTGGTTCGGCTTACGCCGCGCTCAGGCAGCGCTCGTTCGGCATGGTTACGCTGCCGCTCATCGCGCTGGCGATTCCTTCGATCAACTGCATGGCCTGGCTGGCTGCGCGGATATTGCCGGATTGGCCTGCGCTTGCGTCGGGCCACGCGCTGGTGGCTGTCAAGCAATGAGTTCTCAACCGGGCATTGTGTTGGTCACCACGTCCTTTCCCATTTCGGGCGACGGCAGCGAGGCCGCCGGTTCGTTTGTGTCCGATCTGGCCGAAGAATTGGCCAAGCATCTGCCGGTTCGTGTCGTCGCGCCCGGTCGGACGTCCGAGCGCGAAGCCTGGTCCGAGGGTGTCGAAGTCTTCCGCTACCGCGCGCCTGCAACCCCGCTGTCTACGCTGAAGCCGTGGCGCCCCGTCGAAGCCCTGGCTATCGCCAGGCTCCTTTCTGCGGGTGCCAAGGCGACCCGATTGGCGGTGGCGGCCGCACCCACCGCGCACATTCTCGCTCTGTGGGCCTTGCCTTCCGGGCATTGGGCGCGTCGGGTTTCGCGTCGATCCGGCGTGCCCTATTCGGTGTGGACCTTAGGCAGCGACATCTGGACTCTGGGCCGCGTGCCTGTCGTTCGGGCTTGGCTGCGCCGGGTTTTGCGCGACGCGCACACCTGTTATTCCGACGGACTGAAGCTGGCCGACGACACGCAGCGCATCGCTGGCCGCGCTGTTGAGTTTCTGCCCAGCACCCGCCGGATCGAACGCACCCGCACGGCGCCGCTCAAGAACGCGCCGCCGTATCGCTTGCTCTTCCTCGGGCGCTGGCACCCGAACAAGGGAATCGACCTGCTGATCGATGCGCTCAAACTGCTGCAAGATGAAGACTGGGCGCGCATACAAGCCGTCGAGATTTGCGGCGGTGGCCCGTTGGAACCGCTCGTGCGCGAGGGTGTCGAGGCGCTCCGAGCCGCCGGCCGCGCAGTCGAACTGCGCGGTTACCTCGACAAGGCGGAAGCCGAAGAAGCCATCTTGCGCGCCGACTATCTCCTGATCCCTTCCCGCATAGAAAGCATCCCTGTCGTGTTCTCGGATGCCATGAAGCTCGGGTGCCCGGTGATCGCGATGCCGGTGGGAGATTTGCCCCGGCTCATCGAAGATCACGACTGTGGAATTGTCGCTGAGCGTTCGGAAAGTGACGCGCTTGCCCACGCATTGCGGACGGCACTTTCCGGCAACCCGACCGCCTTTGAGCACGGAATCCAACAGGCCGCTGTACGATTCTCGCTGCAACATGTTGCCGCCGTAACCATGGGCTGCCACGCCGTAGCCCCCAAGCAAACCTCGCGCCCGCGATGAATCGCATCGCGAAAGACGGGCTGTTGCGGCGAATGTTTGTTCACGGCCTGACCTTGCTGGCTTTCGTATTCGTGCTGTTCCTTCTCTGGCGAGAACGACTGGAACTGCTGCACTGGGTCAACGCGCTGCGTCCGGGCTGGATGCTGGTTTCGCTTACTTTGCTCCTGGCGGCAAATGCAAGTGCCGGAGTGATGTTTGCTGTGCTCGCGGCGCGCAGAAGCGCGGCAAGCAAACCGCTTCGGCGAAGCGTGGGGGCGTTTCTATTGGGCCAGGTGGGTAAGTATCTTCCCGGCCGAATCTGGGGAGTCGCCCAGCAGGCGGCGCTATTGACCGGCAGTCTGCGACCCGGCGTTGTCATTCTCGCGAATCTCGAAGTGTTCATGCTGGTGCTGATTCTCACGGCAGGTGTCGGCGCAAGCCTGCTGCTGTTCGAGGCAAAGGGGCTGCACTTGGCGTTATCAGTGATGGCAGCCACGCTGGTGGTCGTCGCCGTGTTGACGCGCGCAAACGTACTCGAACGGCTGGTCATGTTTTCCGTGCGTGTGCTGCCAAGTCGGCTCGCGCGCGTCCTCGATTCGGCAAGCGAGCCTGCCTCAGGGCGTCATCCGCGCGGCCGGTTGGCTTTTTTCGCGAGCCTTGGATTTGCACTTGCGTTTGCCCTGGGATGGTTCCTGCTGTTGAATCAGGCGTTGGGTTTTGGCGGCGCCGCCAGCATTCGAATGACCGCCATCCTGGCGCTTTCGTCCATTATTGGGATGCTCAGCATGCTGCCGGGTGGATTGGGCGCGCGCGAAGCTGCCATGCTCGGTCTTGGTGCATGGCTTGCATCCGACATGACCGTCATGGCTTCTGTGGCGGTTCTCACTCGCGCGGCCATCGTCGTAATCGACTTGGTGTCAGCCGGCGCTGGTGCTGTCTTGCTCGGCAAACTTCAGTCGGAGTCGAATGTTCATGAGTAAGGCCAAACATGCGGTATTCCTGATAGCCGAGCTCGCGCTTCGGCTATGTGTGGTGCCTGCGCTGAGGGCCAGACTGCTCTCGGTGCTTGGCGCACGGGTGGGCCGAAACGTTCGCATCTATGAGTGTCGGTTCATCAATCTGGATCGCGGCTTTTCCAACCTCCGGATTGCTGACGATGTTCATATCGGCAACGGGTGTCTGATCGATCTCCAGGGTCCGGTGGTCATCGGCAAGGGCACAAGCCTCTCGCCGCGCGTCACCATCATCAGCCATTCCGATCCGGGTTCGGCGCACGGCTCGCCGCTGCTTGCACGCTATCCCCGCGAATCCAATGGTGTGGTGATCGGCGACTATTGCTGGGTGGGCGCTTGCGCCACGCTGTTGTCGGGGAGCGAAGTCGGCTCGCGCACCGTTGTCGGTGCCATGTCGCTGGTACGCGGGAAGCTCGATCACGACGCGGTTTACGTGGGCGTGCCGGCGCGCCGCGTGGACGGGGCTGGCTGATCCGATTCAGCGCGGCGCTGCAACCAAGCCTCCCACCGCATCGACAACCCGCTGTACATCGCCTTGCCCCAGCTTCGCCGAAATTGGCAAGCTCACCGTCTCTCGGCCGATCTTCATCGCATTCGGCCATTGTTCCGGCCGCCAGCCGAAGCGTTGCTGATAGAAGGGATGTTCGGGCACCGACAGATAATGCACGCCGGTTCCGATGCGCAACGCGTTCATCCGGCCCAGGAATTCATCGCGTCCAATGCCGCACCGATCTCGGTCGATCATCGCGGTGTACAAGTGATAGGCGTGGCGGGTGTCCGGCGCGGGTTCGGCGGGCAAACGTATCGGCAGGCCGGCAAATGCCTGCTGGTAGTGATTCCAGATTTCCCTTCGTCGCAGCCAGTTCTGTTCCACCCGGGCCAACTGGTGAATGCCGATGGCCGCCTGCACGTCCATCATGTTGTACTTGAAGCCGCATTCCACTACTTGATAATGCTTGTAGCCCGCGTCGCCGAAGCGATGCCAGGCATCCTGGCTCATGCCGTGCAGCGCCAGCACCTTGGCCCGTGCAATATGTGCCTCGCTGCGGCCAAGAATCATGCCGCCTTCGCCAGTGACCACATTCTTGGTCGCGTAGAAACTGAAGCAGCCGAAATCGCCAAAGCTGCCGGCCTTGCGGCCGTGATATTCGGTCTCGATCGCGTGGGCGCAGTCCTCGATGACCAGCAGCTTGTGCCGGTCGGCGATGGCCATGATGGCGTCCATCTCGCACGGCCGTCCGGCAAAGTGCACCGGAACGATGGCCTGCGTGCGCGGCGTGATCGCGGCCTCGATGGCGGCCGGATCGATGCACTGGGTGACCGGATCGACATCGGCCAGAACCGGCGTCAGGCCGGCATGAATGATGGCATTGACAGTCGCGCAAAAGGTCAGCGGCGTGGTGATGACCTCGGCGCCCGGCTCAAGCCCGGCTGCCACCATGCTCACGTGCAGTGCTGCGGTGCACGAGTTCACCGCCGCCACATGCGCCGCATCGCTGCCCTTGTAGGCAGCAAACTCGGCCTCGAAGCGCGCCACCCGTGGCCCGGTGCCCAGCCAGCCGGAACGCAGGCAAGCTTCCACTTCCGCGATTTCGGCCTCGCCGATGGCGGGCGCGCCGAAGATGATGAAGGGTGTTTCGCTGGCGGTCGGGTTGGGCATTGGGTCGTGAGTCTGTGAGCGGAGCCAGGCAGGCTCGATGGGGCGCTCAAGGCTGGGGCTGTTGGTTCACAGCATTTTGCCTGAGCATTGCCTCGGCCGCGACGCGCAGCCGGGCTTGTTGGCCGCCGGTAGCGTCCAGCCAGCGCTTGAACCAGGGCAGCGGGGCCTGGTTGGCGGCATCCAGGGCCTGTAGCGCTTCTGCGGGTCGGTTGAGGTTAAGCAGGATCTGCGCGCGATTGACCATCACCTGCGGGTCGGGATTTAGCGCGAAGGACGCTTCGAACAGTGGCAGCGCGTCGGCCGGGTAGCCGGTGTCCAGCCGCAACAAAGCCCGCTCGTAAATCAGATGGGCGCGTGCGTCGCTGCGTCCGCCGTAAGCCGGATTGCTCAGCAGGGCATCGATGATGTCATCCAGCGCCTGCGCGCTCAATGCGGCGCCGCAGTTCGGCGAGCCGACGCGCGCGCGCAGAGCGGCGATGATTTCGGGCACGATTCGCGACCAGCGCGCGGTGCGCGCGTGTTGGCCGAGTTCGATGAAGGTCTCGGGGCTGGCGTGGCCAAACAGGCAATCGAGCGTGGCCAGCTGAAACCGGAACTCCGCCGCCTCCGGCATGCGTTCCAGGCCGCCGGTCAGCACGTTGTGGGCGCTGTCGTAGTCGTTGCGGCGGACCAGCTCGGAAGCAAGAAACTGCACGGCGCGCACCGATTGCGGGCGCTCCATCTCCCACGCCGCAGCAAGGCTCAGGCCGTCGCCCCAATGCCGGGCGGCGCCGTGGCTCATCGCCGCAAACACCAGCACCCAGCCCGCCAATGTTGCGCGCAGCGGCCACTTCAGATCGCCGCCGGGCAGGGCGAGGGTGATCGCCAATGCCAGCAGCGGGCCGAGCATGGCCAGATAGTTGCGATGCTCGAACACCATTTCCAGCGGCAACACGGTCGATTCGATCAGGTGCCCAGCCGCAAACCACAGCACCGCAAAGCTTGCCAGCGGCCAGCGCCGGCGCGAGACGACGGCAAGCGTTAGTGCCGCCAGCACGCCCAGCAACGCCGGCAACGTGGTCCAGGGCGAAAGCAGCCCCGTTGAGACCCGATAGTCGTCGTGATAGATACCGCCACCGCCCAACCGCGGCATCACGATGCCGTGCAAGTATTCCCACAGAATGCGCGACTGACTCAACACCCGCTCGCCCAGTGTGAAATCGCGCATCGCATAGGCCGCCGCCGGGTCGCGCACTTGCCACAGCAGCGCGGCAACCAGCAGCACCGTCATGCCCAGCGTGCCGGCCCAGATCAGCCGACGCGAGCCGATGTCGAAACGGGCCAGGGCCGGTGCCAGCAGCGTAAGATTGAGCGCCGTGGCGTAGACAAAAATCAGCGGGCCGTTCTCCTTGGCCAGAAACGCCAGCGCGCCAAAGCCGCCCAGTGCAGCCAGAGCCAGCAGCGCCGTGCGCAGGTCGGCCGCGCGGCTGTCGCAGATCAGCCGCAGGTAGACCAGCAGCCCGGCCACGATCAGTCCGTTGGCCAGAATCGTCATCCGCTGCACCACCAGAAACGTGGCGGACAGTTGGAACGGATGCACCAGCCAGAGCGCCAGCACGGCCAGCGCGATCCAGTCGGGCAGGGTTGAGGATGGCTGGTTGGCGCCGACAGGTGCCGCACGGCGTGCCAGCGCCAAACGCACCAGCCGCCGCGTCAAGGCAAACGCGCCCAGGCCAACCAGCAGGTGCCACAGCAGATTATTGCGTTTGAAGGCTGCCGGGTCGGTCGGCCAGGCGTGGTCTTCGATCAGAAAGCTCAGCGCCGCCAGCGGCCGGCCGGGATTGCCCTGCCAGGCGGCGAGATAGCGGCCAAGGCTTTCGCGGGTGAAGCTGTCGCCCACTTCGCGCAGGTTTTGCAGGTTGGGGAAGTCGTCGAACAGGAAGGGGCCGGAAATGCCCGGCCAGAGCAACCACAGCGCGGCGCCCATGAGGAAAGCCAGTACGACCGCTACCGGCCATTCCCTTGCGTGCATTCCGGCTCGCCCATGCTCAGTCGTCACGGTTGCTGCTTCCATCCCCGTTGTCGGGCAATTTCGCGGCTCTGTCTTTCGAGTGGGTGTTTGCCCGTTCAGCCGCCACATCATCATGCAAGGCCGCTTTCAGCATCGCTGCTTCGCGTTCGAAATATCCATCACGTGCCAGCAGCCAGTTGTGGATCGCCGGCATGCCCGATACCCGAGGCATTGAGAAATCGTGGTTTTCCATATACCAATTCAGATGTGCCAGCCCGCGCGCTGGCTCGCCGTGGTTGCCCCACTGCGCTGCTGTCCGCAACGCCATGTCCGGACGCGGCTGGTGAGTGAGTGCGAGCCGGAACAGTCGCTCGGCTTTGTCCAGCTCGCCAGTTGCCCGCGCCAGCTCGCCGCGCAGGCCGATCAGGTCCTGATGCCAGGCGGCATTGTTCACGATGCGCGGATTGGCTTCGGCGGCGACCAGTAGCCCGCGCAGGCTATCGGCGCTGTAGTGCGGACAGCCCGATTGTCCGGCCACGGCGATGCGCTCGGCGAGCCAGTCGCGGTCCAGGCCTTGCCAGATCGGTGTGCGTGACAGAGCCGCTTTCGCCAGTGCCAGGTAATCAGGGTGGGCCACGCCGGCGCGGCATTCGGCGTGCAGCAGGTTCCAGGCCAGGGCCGTGTGTGTCGGGTTCTTTGCCAGTGCCTCCAGCAGTCGGGGCACCGCCAAGTCGAACCGGCCGGCCTCGATCTCCTGGCTCGACTGCCACAGTTGCGCCCTGGCCGAGTCCGGGCTGCGGGCCACGAACTGCGCCGACAGCGACGTCTCATCGCCCCAGACGCCAGCGCGAAGGAAGGTCAACGCGGCCAGCAGCAGCGGCAGCGCCCAGGCCAGACTCCGCCGCAATCCTTTGAGCTTGTCGGCACCCGCTCCAGTCAGCCAGATCGCCAGCGGCCAGAACAGCAGCAGCGCGGGCAGGTAGCTGCGGTGCTCGAAGTAGGGCTCCAGCGACAGCCAGCCGCTTTCCACCACGTGGCCGGCGAAGAAGAACAGCAGCGCCAGCGCCAGAAGCGGCCGGCGTTGCCGCTGCCACAACGCCGCGCCGATCAGTCCCGCCGTCGCCAGCAGCGCCGGCAGCGTGGTCCAGGGTGAAAACAGCCCCGTGGAAACGACAAAGTGATCGGCAAAGATGCCCGACGAGCCTTCCCGAGGCAGCCACAGCAGGCCAAGGTAGTCGAGCAGTGCCCGAGGCTGGCTCAGCACCCGTTGCCAGAGCAACCATGGCCGGTTCTGCTCCGCCGATTCGATGGCGCCGGGAATCTGCGCCAGCAGCGCCAGGACGACCAAAGCGGAAGGCAGCAGCAGCGCCCAGAGGGCGAGGTGTCGGGCATGGCCCTGCATCGCTGGAGGCAACGGGTTGGCAGCCGATGGTCCATCGCTGCGCGCCGATGCGCCGGGTGCCGGCCGATAAATCATCCACCACACCAACGCCACCAGCACCGGCGTCAACGCCCCATTGGCCTTGCTCAGAAACGCGCACAGGCTCGCCAGCCCGACGCCGACCAGGCCATACAGCCAAGCGGAGCCTGGGCGGCCCTGTTCCAGCCGCCGCCACGCCGTGTCCCATAGCAGCAGCGCCGTCAGCAAAAACGTCACCGGCAACATTGCATGACGCTGCACCACGTACAGAACCGTTGACACCCACAGCGGATGCAGTGCCCACAGCGCCGCGCCCAGCACGGCGGCCCGGGCCGCGTGCGCTGCCGTCAGGCCGGCGCGCCCGCCCAGCACGGCCAGCACACGTGCCAGCAGCACCGTGTTCAACAGGTGGTTCAGCAGATTGGTGAGCTTGAACGAGGCCGGGTCGGCCGGCCAGTCGCGCGCGTCGATCAGAAAGCTCAGCAGCGACAAGGGCCGGCCAGTGGGGTCGGCGCCGCCGGAAGTCAGATACAGCCAGAAGCCGCGCATGTCGTGGACGCCGCCATAGGCGCCCAAGGCGCTGAGGTTCGCGTAATCGTCGAACCAGAAACCGCCCGAAAGTCCTTGCCAGTAGGTCAGCGCGGCCATGAGTGCGAGCAGGCCCAGTGCGGCCACTTCACTAACAGGGGTTTGGGTCGAAGTCATGCAAGCTCGATGGCTGCGCTGCGCCGTGTAGCCGACGGGTTTCCAGCCTCGATCTTGCGCGTTCGGAGGCCACCAAAAAACAGGGGCCGCATGGCGGCCCCTGTGATATGTATCTGATGCAGCTTCCCGTCGGTTTATGGACGGCAGGCTGACGGACGGTACTTGTTGTCAACGGTACCGGTCGAGCAGGCCCACTTCACGCTGCCGCCGAGGTTGGTCGGGATGAAAACAATGGTTTTAGTTTTGATCGCCTGGTTAGCCTCGTTGCCGTAGGTGATAGTAATCGCGGGAGCGGTGGCGTTGCCGGTGTACAGTGCCGAGGTGGTGTACTTGCCGGCGGTGCTCGCCGCGGTGGTGGGCAGCCCCGCCGAAGTCGCAGTCGTGGGCCAGTTGCCCTTGTTATTCTGGAACTCCGCCACCGAGATCTTGGCCGCCGAGGTCAGGTTAATACCCTCGGACACCTGTGAGCGAATCACATAATCCTGATACGCGGGGATGGCAATCGCCGCCAGGATGGCGATGATCGCTACCACGATCATCAGTTCGATCAGGGTGAAACCCTGTGCTTTCTTCAAGTTGGTCATGGTATTTCCCCTCAATGGTTGGTCTGTAACGTGCCCCGAACGACGGTTTGCCGATCCGTGGGTTGCCGTGCGTAAGGCGCACGTGCCGGTGAAGTACTGCATCAATCGTGCCAACGAAGGCCAAAGTGCGAAGGATCACAGTTTTGGCTTGTTCAGCGACTCTTAGGACGCAATTGCCGGAAGCAACCGGACAGCGGTGGTTTTGGCCTTCGCGGCAGGTGACGCAATACGTCAAATAGTGACGTTATGTGTTTGTCATGAACGGAGTAGCGCGCTTGGCGTGATGCGGTTCGAGGTTTTTTGGTGTTGCCCGGCGAGCGGTTAGCCCTCGAGTAGCCCGGTTCCGCGTAGCCCGGATTGCAGCGCAGCGGGCGCAGCCCGCGTTGCCGCGCAGCGGCCGAAATCCGGGACGGCGGGGTGATGGTGATAAAAGCACGGCGCCTGCGGCGCCGCCCCCTCTCTCCAAACCTCTCCCCCTCGGAGGGGGGAGAGGCTTCAGAGCGCCGCAAGGTTTCATTCCTCGGCCATCCTGGGGGGGAGAGACTTCAAAGCGGCGCAAGGTTTCATCCCTCGGCCATCCTGGGGGAGAGGCTTCGGCATTCAAAGCCCCTCTCCCTTGAGGGGAGAGGGGTTGGGGAGAGGGTGGCTGGCTGGGCTGCCGAAGGCAGGCGTTAGACCGGCGTCAGGCTGCCACGTCGCGCTCGTCACCTGCGTGCCGGGCCAAGCCTGTTTATGTATGCTGCCCGCTGCATTCATATACAGGGTATGACCATGTCGCACGGATTGCTGGGCCGGCTGCTGCTGGGATTGTTCGTGCTCTCGGGCTTTGCCGGCCTGGTGTATCAATCGATCTGGTCGCATTACCTGGGGCTGTCGCTGGGCCACGCGGCCTATGCGCAGACCCTGGTGCTGGCCATCTTCATGGGCGGCATGGCGCTGGGTGCGTGGGCGGTGAGCCGGTTCGGACTGGGCTGGCGCCGGCTGATCCTGGCCTATGCCGTGGTGGAAGCGGTGATCGGCGTGCTGGGGCTGGTGTTCCACCCGCTGTTCGTCGCCTACATGGATGTCTCCCAGCAGGCGGTCTATCCGGCGCTGGAGGCCGCCTGGGCGGTGCGCGCCTGGCAGTGGGGCACGGCGGCGCTGCTGATTCTTCCCCAGAGCGTGCTGTTGGGAATGACCTTTCCGTTGATGTCCGGCGGGTATTTGCGCCTGGCGCCGCGCGAGGACGGGGAGATTCTCGGTGGCCTGTATTTCAGCAATTCGCTGGGCGCGGCACTGGGTGCGCTGGCGGCCACGTTTTTGCTACTGCCGGCCTGGGGCATGCCGGGCACGGTGGCGTTCGCCGGCTGGGTGAATCTGCTGGTCGCCGGCCTGGCCTGGCTGGCGGCGCGTCAGCTCCCGTCCTCCGCACTCGCGCCGCAGGTGGCGCGCCCCGTGCCGGAGCCGAAGCGCAGCGACGGGCCGAGGCTTGGCCTGGCCGGGATGATGCTGCTGGCGACCTTTCTCAGCGGCGCGGCCAGTTTCGTCTACGAGATCGGCTGGGTGCGCCTGCTCAATCAGGCGCTGGGCACCACGCTGCATTCGTTCGAGCTGATGCTGGCGGCGTTCATTCTGGGATTGGCATTCGGCGGGCTGTACGTGCGTCGGCGCAGCGCGCGTATCGCCGATGCGGTGACCTGGGCCGGCTGGGCGCAGGTCTTGATGGGTCTGGCGGCGCTGGCCTCGCTGCCGGTGTTCGCCAACAGTTTCCAGTGGGTGGCGGCGCTGATGCAGGTGCTGCCGCGCGACGACAGCGGCTACAACCTGTTCATGCTGGGCAGTGCGGGCATCGCGATGCTGGTGATGTTTCCGGCGGCGTTCTTCGCGGGCATGACGCTGCCGCTGTTCACGCTGGCCCTGCTGCGGGCCGGTCATGGCGAGACCAGCATCGGCCGGATCTATGCCGCCAACACGTTGGGCGCGATCGTTGGCGTGATGCTGGCGGTGCATGTGCTGATTCCGCTGATCGGCGTTCGCCTGGCGGTGACGCTGGCGGCGCTGGCGGATGTGGTGCTTGGGCTGGTATTGCTGAGACTGTTCGCCCGGCCGTTCAGACGGCCGGCGTATCTGACCGCACTGGCGGCGACTGGATTGATGCTTGTGGTCAGTCTGCTGCTCGGCCGTCCCGATCCGCTGGCGCAGGCGTCCGGGGTGTATCGCACCGGCGTGGCCAAGCTGACCGATACCTCCGCCGACGCCATGCACTACCTGCGCGATGGCAAGACCGCCACCATTTCGGTGTTCAGCCGCGCCGACATGCTGACCATCGGCACCAACGGCAAGCCTGATGCCTCGGTGTCGGTGCGCGCGGAGTCCGGGCCCACCCCGGACGAGATCACCATGGTGTTGGCCGGTGCCCTGCCGCTGGCCTTGCACCCCGACCCGAAGCGAATGGCCGTGATCGGCTGGGGCTCGGGCTTGACCACCCACACCGTTTTGGGCAGCCCGGCACCCGAGCGCGTCGACTCGATCGAGATCGAGCGGGCGATGGTGGATGGCGCGCGTCTGTTCGGCGAGCGGGTGGTGCGCGGCTATCAGGATCCGCGCTCGCACCTGCACATCGACGATGCTCGCACCTACTTCGCCACTGGCCAGCGCCAGTTCGACGTGATCATTTCAGAGCCGTCCAATCCTTGGGTCAGCGGCGTGGCGGCACTGTTCACCAGCGAGTTTTATCGCTTTCTGAATCGCCATTTAAGCGATGACGGGCTGCTGATCCAATGGCTGCAATCCTATGAAATAAGTGAGGAGCTGCTGACCACGATGACCCGGGCGCTGATCGGGGAGTTCGCCCATGTCGATGTGTATCTGACCAATTCCAGTGATCTGTTGTTCGTGGCCAGTCGCTCGCCCCTGCCGCCGTTTGACCATGGCAAGCTGGAATACCAACCGTTGTACGGCGAACTCGCCTGGACCGGACTTGTCGGCCCTGCCGAATACCGTTTGCGTCGGCTGGGCGGCCGCCGTTTGCTGGAAACCCAGGCCCGTCTGACCGGCGCGGAGGCGCATTCGGATTTCTACCCGGAAGTGTCGCTCAACGCCCCGCGCACCCGTTTCACCAAACAGGTGGCTGACTTGCTGCTCAGCCTGCGGGTCAATGGCCTGCCCGTACTTGACATGCTGGATGGCACGCCGCTGCCTGGGCGGGCTGACGGGGTGATTTACAACGAACACAGTCCGATATCACTGGCCCATCACTACGGCTTGCTCGTCAATGGGTTGATGCGCGATGAAATCGCGTCAGAAGACTTGGCTGCGCGCGACGCGGAGCTTGCGCGCTGGGTGATGGAACTGCGCGAAATGTCTGCAGAGCCGGTCGGCGCAGAGGCATTGCCGAAATGGCGCGAGCTGGCGGCGGCGGTAGCGCGTCACTCGCTGGGGCTATTGCCCAGCGAAGACCACCTGGGGGTCTGGATCGATCCGGTCTGGATCGACCCTCAGACACAACCCCAGCAGGTGCGCGACGTGTTGGACGCCTATGCGGCGGCAGCGGCGCGTGATGGCGCAGCGCTGAAAGTTAGCGCACTGACTGCACTGGCCGGCATTCCTGCCAACGAGCCAATGGCCGAACAAATGCTGTTGCTGGCCATGCTCGGCGCGGCAGCCAGCGGAGACCACGCAGCGGTGGTGCGCATCGACGCCGAGCAGGGCCGAGACATCGGCCTCGGACCACAATACGACGGCACGCGCCACTTCTTGTTGGCGTGGGCCGATGAAACGGATGATTGACGACATGACTTTTTAGGTTCCGCGTAGCCCGGATTGCAGCGCAGCGGACCGAGCGCGGGCGCAGCCCAAGCGAAGGCGCAGCGGGCGCAGCCCGCGTTGCCGCGCAGCGGCCGAAATCCGGGACCGCCGCAAAAGCCCCTCTCCCTTGAGGGGAGAGGGGTTGGGGAGAGGGTGGCTGGATTGGCTGCCGAAGGCAGGCGTTGGTTTCTTGGCGGGTTGGCGAAGAGCTACCAAAGCACGGCGCCTGCGGAGCCGCCCCCCTCTCTCCAAACCTCTCCCCCTCGGAGGGGGGAGAGGCTTCAAAGCGCTGGCCAGTGGCGCGCAAGGGCGGCGGCTCGCTCCTCACAGGGGAGAGGCTTCAAAGCTCGGGCGCCGGGGCCGGTGCAACGCTGCGTCGCCCGGTTGCGGTGGGCCGGGTGTGGCTTGGGCGTTAGGCTTGGGGCCATCGGTTTACGGGAGCACGGTCATGGGTCTGTTGGTGGATGGCATCTGGCACGATCAGTGGTACGACACCTCGGCCAGCGGTGGGCGGTTCGAGCGCAGCAAGGCGCAGTTTCGCAACTGGATAACCCCCGACGGCGCGGCCGGGCCCAGCGGTGAGGGCGGCTTTGCCGCCGAGCCGGGGCGATACCATTTATATGTATCGCTGGCGTGCCCATGGGCGCACCGGGCGCTGATCTTCCGCAATCTGAAGGGGCTGGCCGACATGATTCCGGTCTCGGTCACCCATTGGTACATGCGCGAGCACGGCTGGACCTTCGCCGACGGGCCGGGCGTGGTGGCTGATCCGTTGCACGGCGCCGATTATCTGCATCAGGTCTATACCGCGGCCGATCCGCGCTATTCCGGCCGGGTCACCGTGCCCGTGCTGTGGGATACCCGGCGCGGCACCATCGTCAACAATGAGTCGTCGGAAATCATCCGCATATTCAACTCGGCCTTCGATACCGTGGGCGCCACGCCGGGCGACTATTACCCGGAGCCGCTGCATGCCGAGATCGACGCGCTCAACGAGCGCATCTACGACACGGTGAACAACGGCGTGTACCGCGCCGGTTTTGCCACCACGCAGGATGCCTACGAGGAGGCGGTGTTGCCGCTGTTCGAGACGCTGGATTGGCTGGACGCGCGCCTGGCCACCCGCCGCTACCTGTGCGGCGATGCGCTCACCGAAGCCGACTGGCGGCTGTTCACGACGCTGGTGCGCTTCGATGCGGTGTATGTCGGGCACTTCAAGTGCAATTTGCGCCGCATTGCCGATTACCCGCACTTGTCTGGCTATCTTCGCCACCTGTACCAACACCCGGCCGTCGACGGCACGGTGAATTTCGATCACATCAAGAAGCACTATTACCAGAGCCACCACACCATCAACCCCACCGGCATCGTCCCCGCCGGCCCCGCGCTCGACCTGGACGCACCGCACGGCCGCACGTGAGTGCGCTGGCGCAGCACGTGCAGCCCGGATCGCGCGTAGCCCGGATTGCAGCGCAGCGAAAATCCGGGACCGCCGTAAAAAACCCGCTCCCTTGAGGGGAGAGGCTTCAAAGCGCGGGCATAGCGAGGGAGGGCAGGCTTCGCCCGTTAAAGCCCCTCTCCCTTGAGGGGAGAGGGGTTGGGGAGAGGGTGGCGGGGTTTGCTGCCGGAGGCAGGCGTTGGATGTTGGCGCGTTGGCGATCAAAGCACGGCGCCTGCGGCGCCGCCCCCTCTCTCCAAACCTCTCCCCCTCCAGGGGGGAGAGGCTTCAAAGCGCCGCACACCGGGAGGGAGTGCCCCATTTTCAAGTATCCCGGTTTCGAGTAGCCCGGATTGCAGCGAAGCGGACCGAGCGCGGGCGCAGCCCAAGCGAAGGCGCAGCGGGCGCAGCCCGCGTTGCCGCGTAGCGGCCGAAATCCGGGACCGCCGTTAGAGCCCCTCTCCCTTGAGGGGAGAGGGGTTGGGGAGAGGGTGGCGGGGTTTGCTGCCGGAGGCAGGCGTTGGTGTTGGCGCGTTGGCGAAGAGCTAGCAAAGCACGGCGCCTGCGGCACCGCCCCCTCTCTCCAAACCTCTCCCCCTCCAGGGGGGAGAGGCTTCAAGGCGCCGCACACCGGAAGGGAGTGTCCCATTTTCAAGTATCCCGGTTTCGAGTAGCCCGGATTGCAGCGAAGCGGACCGAGCGCGGGCGCAGCCCAAGCGAAGGCGCAGCGGGCGCAGCCCGCGTTGCCGCGTAGCGGCCGAAATCCGGGACCGCCGTTAGAGCCCCTCTCCCTTGAGGGGAGAGGGGTTGGGGAGAGGGTGGCGGGGTTTGCTGCCGGAGGCAGGCGTTGGATGTTGGCGCGTTGGCGGATCAAAGCACGGTGCCTGCGGCGCCGCCCCCCTCTCTCCAAACCTCTCCCCCTCCAGGGGGGAGAGGCTTCAAAGCGCCGCACACCGGAAGGGAGTGCCCCATTTTCAAGTATCCCGGTTTCGAGTAGCCCGGATTGCAGCGCAGCGAAAATCCGGGGTGGCGGGGTGATGCGCGAAACCCGGTGTTTGAGGTGGGCCGAGGCACCCCGGTCGCGGGCGTGGCCCGCTCGTACAGGTTGCGGCCTGCGAGGCCGACGCTTTCAAGCCCCTCTCCCTTGAGGGGAGAGGGGTTGGGGAGAGGCTTCAAAGCAGCAAGTTGGGCAGAAGATCGTTAGGCTGGACTGACTTCAGGCACTCCGGATTTGCGCATGTTTCGGCGACTGGGTTTCGCGGTATGCTCGTGCCGAAAGCCGGAGCATTGTCGGACCCTGGACGGAGGCTGGATATGCGGTTGGATGTTAAAACGCAATCGGTGATCCGGAACACCACCCGCGAGGTTTTTGGCGACCAGGCAACCGTGCGCGTGTTCGGCTCGCGCACCGACGCACGGGCGCGTGGCGGCGACATCGACCTGCTGGTGACCACGCCGCAGCAGGTACCGGATGCGCGTCGCAAGACCTTGACGCTGATCGCTCGACTGCAGCGGCGGTTGGGCGACCAGCCCATCGACGTGCTTTACCTGGATCCGCAATCTCCGCCCACCGCGGTACAGCAGGAAGCGCTGCGCCATGGCATTGCGCTGTGAGCGGTGACGGCGCCCTCGACCTGACCCGATTTCTGACCACTCTGGCAGTGGTCGGTCGCGAGGCGGGGCATCTGGTCTATAGCCGGCAGCGCGTGTTCGAGCAGCGAGTCGACGCCGACTGGGTGCAGGGCCTGATCGAAGCGCCGCCCCGGCTTACGGGCCTTCGGCCCCAAGCCAGGCTACGCGAGGCGTTCGAGTAGCCCGGATTGCAGCGCAGCGGACCGAGCGCGGGCGCAGCCCAAGCGAAGGCGCAGCGGGCGCAGCCCGCGTTGCCGCGTAGCGGCCGAAATCCGGGACCGCTGTGATCCAACCGGTACGCCGCCCCGGCTTACGGCCTTCGGCCCGAGTCGGGCTTCGAAAGGCGTCGGGCGTGCGGTGCGTCGCAGCGATGCAAAGCTCAAAACGGTGCCCGTTGCGATGTAAACTCGGGGTGAGCAACACAGTCGGAGCATGCCGTGACGCGACAGTTTGATGTGATCGTTGAGAAGGATGCCGAGGGTTACTTTGTGGCTTCGGTTCCGGCGTTGCCCGGCTGTCACAGTCAGGCCAAATCACTGGACGAGTTGATGCTGCGCATTCGCGAAGCGATCGAGCTGTGCTTGGAGGTCAACGGCGAGTTGCCGGAGCCGCTCGATTTTGTTGGTGTTCAACGTGTGTCGGTAGCTGCATGACAAAGCTGCCCAGCCTCTCCGGCAGGGAACTTCTGGAGGCGCTCGGTCGGGCTGGTTTTGAAGTTGTGCGGGTCCGTGGCAGCCACCATTTTGTCCGCCATCCGGACGGACGCTCGACGGTGGTGCCGGTGCATGCCGGTGAATCGATCGGACCCGGATTGCTGGCGAAGATCCTTCGCGACTGCGATATCGGCCGGGATCGCTTCGTGGCGCTTTGTCGCTGAGTGCGGGTCGTTATTCCGGAACGATTGGCTGCCGAAGGCAGGCGTTGGTGTTGGCGGGTTGGCGATAAAAGCACGGCGCCTGCGGCGCCGCCCCCTCTCTCCAAACCTCTCCCCCTCCAGGGGGGAGAGGCTTCAAAGCAGCGCCGCACCTCTCTCCAAACCTCGTTGCTAAGCGCCGCTTCGCGCCGCCAAGCAACCCCCGGCCTTCGCGCATAGCGCGAAGGCGCTCACCCGCCGCGCGCGCCAGTGGCGCGCAAGCGCGGGGACTCGCCCCTCGGAGGGTGGAGAGGCTTCGAAGCGTGCGGCGGTTCGCTCCCCACCGGGGAGAGGCTTCAGAGCCCGGAGGCCCGATACACCTTCCGCTCCACGGAGGGTCAGGCTTCGGCGTGCAAAGCCCCTCTCCCTTGAGGGGAGAGGGGTTGGGGAGAGGGTGAAGGCCACCCCTGCCGAAGGCAGGTGTTCGGTATCATGCGCGGATGACGACACATCATCCGATTGGCCTGGTGGGATTCGACGGCGACGATACCTTGTGGCGCAGCGAGGACTATTACCAGGCGGCGCACGGCGAATTCGAGGCGGTGGTCGGCAACTACATCGATCTGGCCGATGTGCGGGTGCATGATCGGCTGCTGGAGGTCGAGCGGCGGAATATCGCGTTGTTTGGTTACGGCGCAAAGGGCATGACGCTGTCGATGATCGAGGCGGCCATCGTGCTCACCGACGAGCGCATTTCGGCCGGCGATCTGCATCGGCTGGTGGCCCTGGGCAAGCGGGTGTTGCAGCATCCGGTGGAGCTGTTGCCGGGCATCCGCGCGGCGGTCGAGGCGGTGGCGGCGGTGCATCCGGTGGTGCTGATCACCAAGGGCGATCTGTTTCATCAGGAGGCCAAGGTGGCGCGGTCGGGGTTGAGCGATCTGTTTCAGCGCATCGAGATCGTCTCGGAGAAAGACCCGGCCTGCTACGCGCGGGTGCTGCGCGAGTTCGGCCAGCCGGCGGGCGGCTTTGCGATGGTCGGCAATTCGCTGCGCTCGGACATCGATCCGGTGATTCGCCTCGGCGGCTGGGGCATCCATATTCCGTATCACGTCACCTGGGCGCACGAGGCCGAGCACGCGGTGCAGGCCGATGAGCCGCGTTGCCTGGCGATCGACAGCGCGGCCGATCTGCCCGAGGCGCTGGCGGAAATCGAGCGCCGGGCTGCGGCCTGACATGGCCGACATCTGGGCGCTCAGCGATGGCGCCGCCGGCAACCGGCGGCAGGCGTTGGCGCTGGCGCAGGCGCTGGCGCTCACCCTAGCCGACAGCCCGGTGCGCGAATGGACCGTGCCGGCGCGCGCGCCCTGGCGCTGGTTAGCGCCGCGCAGGCTGCCGGGCAGCGACCACGCATTCGGTGAAGACTTCGCCCAAGCACTTCGCCAGCCGCCGGCGCTGGCGGTGGGGTGCGGTCGGCAGGCGGCGCTGGCCACCCGCGTGCTGCGCGCCCGCGGCAGCCGGGTGGTGCAGATTCTCGACCCGCGCATTGCGCCGGCGCACTGGGATGCCCTGGTGGTGCCCCGCCATGATCGCGTGCGCGGCGCCAACGTCATCACCACGCTGGGCAGTCTGAACGCCATCGATGATCGCTGGCTGGCCGATGGCGCGGCGGCATTTCCGGCGCTGTCCGCCGATTCCGCGCCGCGCACGGTGTTGCTGCTCGGCGGGCCGATCGCCGGCGTGCCGCTCGATGCCGACTGGTGGGCGCACTTGGCAGCCGCCCTGGATGCCTGGCTGGCGCGCGATGGCGGCACGCTGTGGGTCAGCGGCTCGCGGCGGACGCCGGCCTGGCTGGCCGATGCGGTGCGCGCGTACTATGCGCCGCGCGGCGCGCGGCTGTGGTTCGGCGATTCCGACGGCGAAAATCCCTATGCCGGATTTCTGGCCGGCGCCGATCGGATCATTGTTTCGCCCGATTCGATCAACCTGATCAGCGAGGCCTGCGCCACCGGCGTTCCGGTGTCCATCGCGCTCGGGCCGAGCGGGAAAGCCAGCACGGCGGTCGCTGCCCGCCGGCACCGGCAATTCATCGAGGCGCTGCTGGAAACCGGCCGCGCCCGGCCTCTGCAAGGCCAGCCGTCTGACTGGCCGGTACGGCCACTGCGCGAGCTGCCTGAGGTGGTAGTCAAGTTAGCCCGATTGCTCGGCCTTTGATCTGTCGAAATCCAGCCCGGCCGCCGCGCAGGCGGCGCGCACGGTGGCCCGTGCGGCGGTGATGTCGGCATCCGGGACGACCAGCCGGGGCAGGCGGTCCAGCGTGCAGGCCAGCGCGGCGCGCAGCAGGCTGGCGTGGGCGGTGGCCAGCGCGGCGGCGGTCGCGTCGTCGAATTGTCCGGCCTGGCGCAGCGCCTCGATCAGGTCGTCGCTGGCCCGGGGCCGACACAGCGCCGGGTGCGCGTGGGCGGCGATCAGCAGTTTGGCCTGCACCAGGAACTCCAGATCGACCAGTCCGCCAGGGCCGTGCTTGAGATCGAACCGGTCAGCGGTGGTGCGATCCAGCGACTGGCGCATTTTCTCGCGCATCGCCAGCACGTCCGCGAGCACCCGGTCGGCATCGCGCGGCTGGGCCAGCGCCTCGGCGCGGGTCTGCTCGAAGGCATCGCAGACCGCGCCGGCGCCGGCCACGGCACGGGCGCGGACCAGGGCCAGACGCTCCCAGGTCCACGCGCGACCGGCCTGATAGGCGCGAAAACTGTCGACGCTGCTGACCAGCAGGCCGCCGGCGCCGTCGGGCCGCAGTCGCAGGTCGGTTTCGTACAGCCGCCCGGACGGCGTGCGAATGCCCAGCAGACCGACCAGTTTCTGGGTCAGCCGGGCGTACCAGCGTGGCGCCTCGAGCGGCCGCGCGCCCTCGGAAATCGCCGCCGGGTCAGCGTCGTAGAGAAACACCAGGTCCAGGTCGGAGGAAAAACCCAGCTCTTCGCCGCCCAGGCTGCCGTAGCCGATCACCGCCAGCCCGGCACCCGGCGCCGGGCCGTGCTGGCGGGCGAACTCGTGCTCGGCCAGGCGCAGCGTGGCGCGCACCACGGTTTCCGCCAGCCAGGCCAGTTGCCGGGCCGAGTCGACCGGCGACTGCGCGCCGTCCAGCGTGGCCAGGGCGATGCGAAACGACACCGCATGGCGAAACACGTTGAGCGCGCGCAGGGCTTCTTCGGTGTCGTCGAGCATGGCCGGTCGCAGAAGGCGGGCCAGCTCGTCGGCCATCGACTGGGCAGACAGCGGCGTGTCGCTGGCACCGCCCTCGATCAACTCATCGAGCAGCAACGGCTGTTTGCTCAGCCGGTCCGACAGCAGGGCGCTGCGCGAAAGTACCGACAGCAGCCGCTGGCGCAGGCCGGGGCGCTCTTCGATCAGGGCCAGATAACTGCTGCGCTTGACGATCGCCTGCAGCAGCTCCAGCAGGCGGCCCAGGCAGCGATCCGGGTCTTCGACATCGTGCAGGCCGTGCAGCAGAGAGGGCATCAGCCGGCGCAGTCGCTCCTGTCCGCGCGGGCTCATCGAGCGCGTGGCCGGCGCGCTGGCGAACGCGCGCAGCGCCGCGTCGGCGGCCGCCGGATCGGCGAAGCCCAGCCCGGTCAGCGCCTCGCTGCCGTCGCCCTCGGGCAGCCCGGCCCAGTACAGATCCAGCGACGACGCCTTTTCCGGCGCTGAAGGCTGTGGCGCCAACAGCCGTGAAAATTCCTCGCTGACCCGGTCGCGGTGGGCCTGCAATTGAGCATCCAGCGCGCTCCAGTCGGCATGGCCCAGCGCCAGCGCGATGCGCTGCCGGCTCAGGCTGTCGTCCGGCAGCCGGTGGGTCTGCTGGTCGGCCATCATCTGCAGGCGGTTTTCCAGCCGGCGCAGGAACAGATAGGCCGCGCGCATCGCCTCGGCCACCGCCGGGCTGAAGTGGCCGGCCTCGACCAGCGCCGGCAGCGCGGCCAGCAACGAGCGCTTGCGCAGGGCGGGTTCGTGCCCGCCGCGGATCAGTTGCAGCGACTGGACCAGGAATTCGATCTCGCGGATGCCGCCCGGCCCCAGTTTGATGTGATCGGCCATGTCGCGCCGGGCCACTTCGGCGGCGATCATCGCCTTCATTTCGCGCAGGCTGTCGAGCGCCGTGTAGTCCAGATAGCGCCGGTAGACGAATGGCCGCAGCGTGGCCAGCAGCCGCTCGCCAGCGGCGATGTCGCCGGCCACCGGGCGGGCCTTGATCCAGGCGTAGCGCTCCCAGTCGCGGCCCTCGCGTTGGTAGTAATCCTCCATCGCGGCAAACGACAGCGCCAGCCGGCCACTGGCGCCGAACGGCCGAAGCCGCATGTCGACCCGATGGCAGAAGCCTTCCTGGGTGACTTCATCGAGCAGTTGAATCAGCCGCTGGCCCTGGCGCAGAAAGCCGGTCTCGGCGGCCTGCGGGCGCTCGCCGTCGCTCTCGCCGGCTTCGGGGTAGGCGAATATCAGATCGATGTCGGAGGAGAAATTCAGCTCGCCGCCGCCCAGCTTGCCCAGCCCGAACACCACCAGCGACTGCGGCTGACCCTCGCTGTCGCGCATCTGCCCGTGCCGCGCGGTCATCTGGCCGTCGACGGCCGAAAGCGCGCTGGAGAGACAGTCTTCGGCAAGACGGGTCGCGCCCAGCAGGGTGTCTTCGACGCTGTCCAGGCCGGTGATATCGCGCCAGATCAGGCGCAGCGAGGCGCGCCGACGAAAGCGCCGCAGGGCACCGGGCCAGTCGGATTCCGGCAGTGCCAGCAGATCCGGCGCAGCCGTCGCCGGCTCCGGCCACTGCGCCCAGCGCAGCGGATCGGGCCAACGCAGCAGTTCATCGAAGGCGAAGTCGCTTGCCAGCAGCAGGCGAGTCAGCGCGCCATCGCGCACCAGCGCATCGCTGCCCGCCGCCTCGGCCAGCTGCGCCCGGCGCGACTCGACCAGGGCCAGCAGTTGCGGGTGATCGCCAAGATTCATGGCGCGATTCTGGCACGCGCAGCGCAGAAACGAGAAAGGCCCGCCGGAGCGGGCCTTTCCCGGTTGCGGTCGAACCGGTGCTCAGTTGGCGCCGACGGCCGCAGCGTCGATGTGACCGTGACCGGCCTCGGAGGACTTGCCGGATTTGGAAGTGGCGAAGGCGCCGCGACGCAGCTCGCGCAGCACCTGGGCCGGGGTCAGCGTACCGCCATAGGCACTCTGGATCAGCGCTGCGGTCCCGGAGACGTGCGGGGCTGCCATGCTGGTGCCGGCCGACCAGCTCCAAAGGTTGGCACCGCCCGCATTCTTGCCGCTGGTGCTGAACACCATGTCCAGCACCCAGCAGGGCCGCACGACCACGGGCCCGTTGCAGACGTCGTTACCGGGCAGGACGAAGTCGCCGCCGGGCGCGGCGAAATCGACCCCGCTCTTGCCGAAGTTGCTGAAGCTCGAAAGCCTGAAGAAATCCGCGTTCTCCGGATCCAGTGCCCAGCCGATCGGCGCCATCGCCGAGACCGCGACGACGTTCGGCAGCTCGGCCGGGAAGGCCTTGTTGCTGGCGTCCTTGTCGAGATCGCGGGCGTCGTTGCCGGCCGAGGCGACCACCAAGGTGCCGTTCTGGGTGGCGAAGGTGGTGGCGCGCCCGGTGGCGACGAACAGCTCGGCGACCGCCGCGGCCAGCGAGTTGCCGTCCTCGTCCTTGAGATCGTGCGGCAGGCCGCCGCTGACGCCCAGGCTCATGTTGATGACGTGGGCGCCGTTTTGGGTGGCGTGCATGATGCCCTGGATGATGCCGGCGAAGCCGCCGCTGCCGGTGAACGCCGAGAGCACCTTGACCGGCATGATGGTGGCGTCCGGCGCCACGCCGATGGTGCCGAAGTCGTTTTCGGCCGCAGCCACCGTGCCCGCGACGTGCGAGCCGTGGCTGAAGCCCGGCGGCAGCAGGCAGACGTCTTCGTCGGGGACGAACGATGCGGCCGTGCTGAAGTCAATGTTCGGCACCAGGTCGGGGTGGTCGCAGTTGATGCCCGAATCGAGCACCGCCACGGTCACGCCGGCGCCGCGGATGCCACGATCCCAAGCCTGGACCGCGCCGATCGCGGTGTGGCCCCACTGCAGGTCGAAGAAGAAATCGGCGCTGCCGCTGTTGGGCGGGTTGCCGAGCGCCGCCTCGACGGCGTCGGAGTCGAGCTCGACGGCCTCGGGAATGTCGAATTGCAGGGAGATGTCGGGATTGACCGAACGCACGCCGCGAATACTGGCGGCTTCGGCGGCAAAGCCCGGAGCGTCGGACTCGACAATGGCGACGCCGATCTGCGGCAGGCGCGCGCTGATCAGGCCGCCGGAGCGCTCGATCTGCGCGGCGAGACGGTTGTCGAAGGAATTGCCGTCGGCCACAACGACGTAGGTCTTGGCGGCAAGGGGGGTGGCGGCCAGACCGAGGCCGGCGGCAAGCAGGGCAGCGGTGAGTCGGTGAGTCATGGTCTTTCTCCAAGTTGGGGATCACGTCAGAGTGTGATCGGGCGCACGGTTTTTCTTGGGGGCGGTCAGGATAGCGCCGTTGGCTCGTAAGGCCAAGCGGCCCAACTCCGCGATAACGCAGCGCGGCGACTGGCAGGGTTTTGAGAGCTGGGCGGTCCCGCCGAGCGGGCGGCTTCTGGCACGGATGACCCGGCCAAAAAAAAGCCCGCACCGACTTGCGTCAGATGCGGGCTTCACTCCCTCCCCCATTCGGGGAAGCCCAGCATACGCATCTTCACGCCCCTGTCACGCTGCACTGCAAAAGAGAACCGCAGAGTATGCGAGCAGCCAGCGTGGGTTGGCCGACGTCGGGCGGAGTACGGCGCGGCGCTGGAATGCACGGCGGCCCCGGATTTCCGGGGGAACGCCTGCGCTCTGAAGCCTCTCCCCCCTCCGAGGGGGGAGAGGTTTGGAGAGAGGGGGGCGGCGCCGCAGGTGCCGTGCTCTCACTCGCCAGTATGCGAACACACCAACGCCTGCCTTCGGCAGCAGGTGCTTTCACCCTCTCCCCAACCCCTCTCCCCTCAAGGGAGAGGGGCTTCAACGGCCGAAGCCTGCCCCCGGTGGAGGGGAGGGTGTGCAGAGCCGCTTCGGCTTTAAGCCTCTCCCCCCTCCGAGGGGCGAGCTGCCGCGCTTGCGCGCCACTGGCGCGCGCGGCGGGTGAGCGCCTTCGCGCTATGCGCGAAGGCCGGGGGTTGCTTAGCGGCACGAAGGGGCGCTTAGCAACGAGGTTTGGAGAGAGGGGGGCGCCGCCGCAGGCGCCGTGCTTTTTGTGCGCCCGTGCCGGGCGCACAAAAAAAGCCCCGCCGAAGCGGGGCTTTTGTGCAGCGGTACAGCAGGGAGACGTTGGATCAGAAGCCCATGCCGCCCATGTCGCCGCCGCCGACCGGGCCGGCCGGCTCTTCCTTGCGGGGCAGCTCGCCGACCATGGCTTCGGTGGTGATCATCAGGCCGGCGATCGAGGAGGCATTCTGGAGGGCCATGCGGGTGACCTTGGTCGGGTCCAGGATGCCCATTTCCAGCATGTCGCCGTACTCGCCGGTTGCGGCGTTGTAACCGTACGCGCCGGTGCCGGCGGCGACGGCGTTGAGCACCACGCTCGGCTCGTCGCCGGCATTGGTGACGATCTCGCGCAGCGGGGCTTCCATGGCGCGCTTGGCCAGGGCGATGCCGAGGTTCTGATCCTCGTTGGCGCCCTTGAGGTTGGCGATCGCGGTCAGCGCGCGAACCAGGGCGACGCCGCCGCCCGGGACCACGCCTTCTTCGACGGCGGCACGGGTGGCGTGCAGCGCGTCTTCAACGCGGGCCTTCTTTTCCTTCATCTCGACTTCGGTCGCGGCGCCGACCTTGATCACCGCAACGCCGCCGGCCAACTTGGCCACGCGCTCCTGCAGCTTCTCGCGATCATAATCGGAAGAGGTCTCTTCCAGCTGCGCCTTGATCTGGCCGATGCGGATCTGGATGCGCTCCGGCTCGCCGTCGCCATCGATGATGGTGGTGTTGTCCTTGGAGACCTGGATCTTCTTGGCGCGGCCAAGATCGTTGATGGTGGCCTTGTCCAGCGACAGACCCACTTCTTCGGAGATCACGGTGCCGCCGGTCAGGATGGCCATGTCTTCCAGCATCGCCTTGCGACGGTCACCGAAGCCCGGCGCCTTGACGGCGCAAACCTTGACGATGCCGCGGATGGTGTTGACCACCAGGGTCGCCAGGGCCTCGCCCTCGACTTCCTCGGCGACGATCAGCAGCGGCTTGCCGGCCTTGGCGACGCCTTCCAGCACCGGGATCAGGTCGCGGACGTTGGAGATCTTCTTGTCGTACAGCAGGATGTAGGGCTCGTCCAGCTCGGCCTGCATGCTCTGCTGGTTGTTGACGAAGTACGGCGACAGGTAGCCGCGGTCGAACTGCATGCCCTCGACGACGTCGAGCTCATTGTCCAGGCCCGAGCCTTCTTCGACGGTGATCACGCCTTCCTTGCCGACCTTGTCCATCGCCTTGGCGATCAGCTCGCCGATGTTGGCGTCGGAGTTGGCCGAGATCGAGCCGACCTGGGCGATTTCCTTGCTGGTCGAGCAGGGCTTGGAGATCTTCTTCAGCTCTTCGGTGGCGGCAATCACGGCCTTGTCAATTCCGCGCTTGAGGTCCATCGGGTTGATGCCGGCGGCGACCGCCTTCATGCCCTCGCGGATCATCGCCTGGGCCAGCACGGTGGCGGTGGTGGTGCCGTCGCCGGCGTTGTCGGAGGTCTTGGAAGCGACTTCCTTGACCATCTGCGCGCCCATGTTCTCGAACTTGTCGGAAAGCTCGATTTCCTTGGCGACGGACACGCCGTCCTTGGTGATCGTCGGAGCGCCGTAGGCCTTCTCCAGAACGACATTGCGACCCTTCGGGCCAAGGGTGACCTTGACCGCATTGGCCAGGATGTTCACACCGCGCACCATGCGGGCGCGCGCGTCTTCACCGAAACGTACTTCTTTGGCTGCCATGACTTGAGTCCTCGTGAATAGGGAATGGGGAGTCGGGAATCGTTCGAAGCTTTAAAGCTTCAATGCTTGGGAGAACCGGGACCTGTGGGAATCGATAGCGCCTCGCGGCGGAAGCACGCGTGCTTGTGACGATTCCCGATTCCCGATTCTCGATTCCCGGCTCAGTTGAAAATCGCCAGGATGTCGTCTTCGCGGGCGACCAGGTACTCTTCACCGTCGATCTTGATCTCGGTGCCGGAGTACTTGCCGAACAGGACCTTGTCGCCTGCTTTCACCTTGGGTGCGCGGGTCTGGCCGTTGTCCAGCGGCTTGCCTTCGCCGACGGCGATGACTTCGCCCTTGATCGGCTTTTCCTTGGCGGAATCCGGGATGACGATGCCGCCAGCGGAAACCTTCTCTTCTTCCATGCGCTTGATGACGACCCGGTCGTGCAGAGGCTGAATGTTCATGTGTGTCCTCTAAGACATTGATTAAGTTGATACTGGGGAGGAATTATCAGCACTCCTCCCCGGTGAGTGCCAATGATACGCGCAAGACCGGTTCGACCCAAGCCTCGCGACCGGGTACTCAGTGGGGGCGGTTGCCGGGGTTTCAAGGGCCGACCCGAAAAAAATGCCGGGCCGGCGCCGGGTCATCGCGGCGGCTCGGGCGACATCGTTCAGCGCGGCGGCGGTAGACTGGACGGCGGTTTATCTCGTGAACAGTCATGCAGCCCCGACTCGTCCTCAGTACCTGTCCCGATCCGGCCAGCGCCGAGCGCATCGCGACGGTGCTGGTCGAGGAGCGTCTGGCGGCCTGCGCCAGCGTGCTGCCCGGCGTGCGCTCGGTCTACCGCTGGCAGGGTGCGGTGGAGCAGTCCGACGAGGTCCAACTGCTGATCAAGACCACCGCCGACCGGCTCGATGCGCTGGTGGCGCGCCTGCATTCGCTGCATCCTTACGAACTTCCCGAAATCGTCGCGGTCGATATCACCGGCGGTCTGCAACCCTATCTCGCCTGGATCATCGACGAGACCCGTCCGGAGCCGACCGACCGCAAGCCTCAATCCGAAAAGGACACCGTGTGACTTCCCGAATTTTTTCCAACGCACTGGCTGCGCTGGCGCTGTTGCTTGCCGCGCTTGGCCCGGCCAGCGCCCAAGGTATCGATCCCGATGAACTGCTGCCGGTCGAAGAAGCGTTCGCGCTGACCGCGCGCCTGGCCGCGCCCGACCGTATCGAGTTGCGCTGGGAGATCGCCGAGGGCTATTACCTGTACCGCCATCGCCTGTCGGTGCGCGATGCCCAGGGCTTCACGCCCGGCGAGCTGACACTGCCTGCGGGCAAGCAGTACACCGATGAGTTTTTCGGCGATGTCGAAACCTATCGCGGCGAGCTGATCGCCAGCCTGCCAATCACCGTGGCGCCGGGCGCCACCGAGGCGGTTTTCCAGATCGGCTCGCAGGGCTGCGCCGATATCGGCGTGTGCTATCCGCCGCAGCGCGAGACCGTGCGCCTGGCGCTCAGTCCGATCGCCAGCGCCGTTGCCGCAGACCCCGCGCCCGCGCGGAAGCCCGATGCTGCCCAGGCCCTGCTGCAAGCGCTTGGCGCCGCCCCCGGTCAGGGCCTGCCGGCCCAGGGTACGGCGCCGGACGGTTCGTCGGTGGCGCTGCCGCTACCGCCGGAGCAGGCGTTCGGGTTCGAGGCGATCGCCGATTCGCCGGGCGCGCTGCTGCTGCGCTTCACCCCCGCGCCGGGCTATTACCTGTACCGCGACCGCTCCAGTTTCGCCATCGAGGGCAGCAACCTGCGCCTCGGTGCACCTGCCTGGCCGCAGGCCACCTCGCACTTCGACGATCATTTCGGCGACGCGGCGGTGTACTTCGATGCGGTGGAAGTGCCGCTGACGGTTGCCCGGCTGGCTGCCGGCCCGGCCCAGACTGCGCGGCTGACCGCCACCTTCCAGGGCTGCCAGACCGACGGCATCTGCTATCCGCCGATGACTCGGGCTATCGACGTCGCGTTGCCGGCGGCCACGGCCGCCGATATCGGCCCTGCGGTGGCCGCGCCGCAGAGTGGTGCCGAACTGGCCGAAGACAGCCGGTTGGCGGCCGCGCTGGGTGGCCCGGACACCGCCTGGACCCTGCTGATGTTCTTCGGCTTCGGGCTGTTGCTGGCGTTCACCCCGTGCGTTTTTCCGATGGTGCCGATCCTGTCGGGGATCATCGCCGGGGCCGGCGATATCACGACCCGGCGCGCGTTCACGCTGTCGCTGGTCTACGTGCTGGCGATGGCCCTGGTGTTCACCCTGGCCGGGGTGGTCGCCGGCCTGCTGGGCGCCAATCTGGCGGCGGCGTTCCAGCAGCCGTGGATCCTGACCGCGTTCGCGCTGTTGTTTGTGGCGTTGGCGTTTTCGATGTTCGGCTTCTACGAGTTGCAGTTGCCCACGAGTTGGCAGACCAAGCTGGCCGAGCTGAGCAACAAGCAGTCCGGTGGCTCGTTGGTCGGCGTGGCGATCATGGGCGTGCTCTCGGCGCTGATCGTCGGCCCGTGCGTGGCGCCGCCGCTGGCGGCGGCGGTGCTGTTTATCAGCCAGAGCCGCGATCCCATTCTCGGCGGGCTGGCGCTGTTCTCGCTGGCGCTGGGCATGGGCGCGCCGCTGCTGCTGTTCGGCACCGCGGTCGGCCGCTGGCTGCCGCGCGCTGGCGCGTGGATGGATGCCGTCAAGGCGGTATTTGGCGTCACCTTCCTGGGCCTGGCGATCTGGATGCTCGACCGCTTCCTCGATCCGGTCTGGATCATGGCGATGGTCGGCGCGCTGCTGGTCGGCTGCGCGGTCTATCTGGGCGCGCTGGAGCGGATCGAGCCGGGCGCCTCGGGCTGGAAGCGGTTGTGGAAGGCGCTGGGCCTGATCCTGCTGCTGGCCGGCGCGGCCCAATTGATCGGCGCCATGGCCGGTGGCCGCGATCTGTTCCAGCCGCTCAAGGGCGTGTTCGGCGGCGGCGCGGCGGTCGAGGCCAAGCTGAATTTCGCCAGGATCAAGTCGATCGACGACCTCGAGGCTGCCATCGCCGCCGCCAACGCCGCCGGCAAGCCGGTCATGTTCGACTTCTATGCCGACTGGTGCGTGGCCTGTAAGGAAATGGAGAAGTACACCTTCACCAAGCCCGAAGTGCATGCCGCGCTGGCCGACTTCGTGCTTATCAAGGCCGACGTCACCGCCAATGACGACATCGATCAGGCGCTGATGAAGCAGTTCGGCATCATCGGCCCGCCGGCCACGCTGTGGTTCGGGCTGGATGGCGTCGAGCAACGCGGCCTGCGGCTGATCGGCTTCGAAAACGCGACGAAGTTCGTCGATCGGGTTAGCAAAGTCAGGCGCTGAGGTGTCGTCCGTCGTGCGCAATCTGGCCCTGGTGCTGGTGGCGATCGCCGCCGGCCTGACGGGCTTGTGGCTGGGCGGCGCCTGGCGACTGCCGGCGGAGCAGGCGGTGCCGGAAGGCGTGGTGCCAGTCGGGCCGGGCGACCCGGTGCCGATGCTGAGCCTGCCCGGTCTGGACGGCGTCGTGCAGCCGCTACGGCCCGACCCGAATCGGCCGCAGTTGATCAATGTCTGGGCCTCCTGGTGCCCGCCGTGTGTTGCTGAAATGCCTCGATTTGACGCCTTCGCCGCCGAACAGGGCGACAACGGCATCGAAGTGGTTGGTATCGCACTGGATGATCCGCGCTTCGTGCAGGACTTTCTCGACCGCGTTCCGGTGCGCTACCGCAACCTGATCGACACCCCGGGACCGGCCGACAGCTCGGTCTGGCTGGGCAATACCCGCGGCGTGCTGCCGTACACCGTGCTGGTTGGCACCGATGGCCGGGTGGTGCGTCAGCACATGGGCGAACTGTCCCGCCGCGAACTGGCCCGCTTCGCCCGGCTTGAACCCGGCGACGCCGGCGAGGCCACAGGCGAGGGCGACGCCGCGGCCCGGGGCAAAATTCAAACAAGCGATTAATTCCAGCGAACGTCTGCCAACACGCCGCCAAGTCGATCTGTCAAGTCTGGACAATTGCCAGACCATCGCACAGACTCGAAGGCTTCGGCTGGTAACGATGGCGCAACGATGGCGAATATCCTGGTGCTGCACGGCCCCAATCTGAACCTGCTCGGCAGTCGCGAGCCGGGGATCTATGGCCGTGCCACCCTGGCCGACATCGACGCCGGTCTGGCGGCGCGGGCGAGCGAGGCCGGTCACGCGCTGAGCAGCCTGCAATCCAACGCCGAACATGTGCTGGTCGATCGGGTGCAGGACGCCGGCGAAGATGGCACCGATTTCATTCTCATCAACCCGGCCGCGTTCACCCACACCTCGGTGGCGCTGCGCGACGCATTGGCCGCCGTGGCCATCCCGTTCATCGAGGTGCATCTGTCCAATCCGCATGCCCGCGAGCCGTTTCGTCATCGCAGCTACTTCAGCGATCTGGCGGTGGCGGTGATCGCCGGCTGCGGTGCCGACAGCTATCGTTTCGCCCTGGAGGCCGCGCTGGCGCGGCTGTCGTCCACGTAAATCGAGGCCCGGCATGGACCTGCGCAAAATCAAGAAACTGATCGAACTGCTGGAAGAATCCAATCTCGCCGAAATCGAGATCAAGGAAGGCGAGGAGTCGGTGCGCCTGGCGCGCAATCCGCCCGGCTACGCGCCGCAGATGCCGACCCAGCAGGTCTACCACAGCGCCCCGTCGCAGGCGCCGGCGGCACCGTCGGCAAGCCCGTCGCGCGACTCCCCCGACAGCGATGCCGGCGAATCGGGAGCCGGTGGCCGCGACCTGCCCGATGGCCACGTCGTGCGTTCGCCGATGGTCGGCACCTACTACGCCTCGGCCAACCCCGAAGCGGCCCCGTTCGTGAAGGTCGGCGACACGGTGAAGGCCGGCCAGACCCTGGGCATCATCGAAGCCATGAAGATGTTCAACCCGATCGAATCCGACACCGCCGGCACCGTCACCGCCATCCTGGTGGAAAGCGGCGACCCGGTGGAATTCGACGAACCGATGTTTGTGATTTCCTGAGGAGCCGGGAGTTGGCAATCGGGAATGGGGAATTGTCGAAGCGACCGCATGAGCGACTGGATGTCTGGCGCGATGCCATGGATCTGGTCGAGGCGGTGTACCGATTTTCCGGGCAGTTTCCTGAGGGCGAGCGGTTCGGATTGACCTCGCAGATTCGGCGTGCGGCGGTAAGTGTCCCGTCCAACATCGCCGAGGGTGCGGCGCGGCGATCGAAGGCGGAATACCTTCGATTCCTGTCGATTGCGCGCGGCTCATTGTCCGAGGTGAGTACGCACGTGCAGATTGCCACGCGGCTGGAGTTTGCCGCCCAAGCCACCGGCCTTGACGCGCTGATCGACCGGAGCTTCGCCAGACTCACCGCACTCATGAACTCACTCAACAAGACCGGAGTCGCTTAGAGCCATGCTTCTCTCCCATTCTCCATTCCCGATTCCCCATTCCCATGTTGGATAAAGTCGTCATAGCCAATCGCGGCGAAATCGCCTTGCGCATCCTGCGTGCCTGTCATGCGCTGGGTATCCAGACGGTGGCGGTGCATTCGACGGTCGATCGCAATCTGAAACATGTGGCGATGGCCGATGAGTCGGTGTGCATCGGGCCGCCGCCGTCGAACCGGAGTTATCTCGACATCCCCGCGATCATCGCGGCGGCCGAGGTGACCGACGCCCAGGCGATTCATCCCGGCTACGGATTTCTGTCCGAGAACGCCGATTTCGCCGAACGGGTGGAGCAGTCCGGTTTCATTTTCATCGGACCCAAGGCCGATACCATCCGGCTGATGGGCGACAAGGTCGAGGCGATCAAGGCGATGAAGGCCGCCGGTGTGCCCTGCGTGCCCGGCTCGGGCGGGCCGCTGGGCGAGGATGACGACGAAAGCCGGCGGGTGGCTGCGGAAATCGGCTACCCGGTGATTATCAAGGCGGCCGGCGGCGGCGGCGGGCGCGGCATGCGCGTGGTCCACACCGAAGCGGCGCTGCTGTCGGCCATTTCCACCACCCAGTCGGAAGCCAAGGCGGCGTTCGGCAACGGCATGGTGTACATGGAAAAGTTCCTGGAAAACCCGCGCCACGTCGAGATCCAGGTGTTGGCCGACGGCCAGGGCAACGCCATCCACCTGGGCGAGCGCGACTGTTCGATGCAGCGCCGGCATCAGAAGGTGGTCGAAGAGGCGCCCGCGCCGGGCATCACCGCCGCTCAGCGCGCCGAGATCGGCGCGGTCTGCGTCGATGCCTGCATTCGCATCGGCTATCGCGGGGCCGGCACGTTCGAGTTCCTGTTCGAGGATGGCCGGTTCTACTTCATCGAGATGAACACCCGCATCCAGGTCGAGCACCCGGTGACCGAGATGATCACCGGCATCGATCTGGTCCGCGAACAACTGCTGATCGCCGCCGGCCGACCGCTGTCGATCCGCCAGGAAGACGTGGTGTTGCGCGGCCACGCCATCGAATGCCGAGTGAACGCCGAAGACCCGGACAGCTTCATGCCGTGCCCGGGCCTGATCAAACATTTCCACGCCCCCGGCGGCCCCGGCGTGCGGGTCGACAGCCACGTTTACGAGGGCTACCGGGTGCCGTCCAATTACGATTCGATGATCGGCAAGCTCATCGTCCACGGCGCCGACCGCGCCCAGGCCATCGCCCGCATGCGCGTCGCACTGAGCGAGATGATCGTCGACGGCATCAAGACCAACATCCCCCTCCAGCAGCGCATCCTCGGCGACCGCGGCTTCCAGCAAGGCGGCATGAACATCCACTACCTCGAAAAGCGCCTGAAAGAGCAAAAAGAAAAAGTGATCGATCTGGGCTGACACCCCAACCCTGCAGGTGAAATGCGCGGGCTTGGCGAGGGCGGTCAGGCTTCGGCCGTTAAAGCCCTTCTCCCTTGAGGGGAGAGGGGTTGGGGATAGGGTGGCTGGGTTGGCTGCCGAAGGCAGGCGTTGGTTTTGGCGCTTCCGGAAAAAAGCACGGCACCTGCGGCGCCGCCCCCTCTCTCCAAACCTCTCCCCCTCGGAGGGGGGAGAGGCTTAAAGCCGAAGCGGCTCTGCACACCCTCCCCTCCACCGGGGGCAGGCTTCGGCCGTTGAAGCCCCTCTCCCTTGAGGGGAGAGGGGTTGGGGAGAGGGTGGCGGGGTTGGCTGCCGAAGGCAGGCGTTCGACACCTCGCACCCATGCGGTGCTCGAACGCTGATGATGATCGCGTGGCCTTTGGCGAGCCGGTCGCTGGGGGCATAATTGCGGCTGGTTGTTGCTGCCGTCGGCCGACGGTCCTGGTGTCTGGCTGGCGTCGATGCGACCCGGCTCGCGCTGCTCTTCTTTGCAAATTGGTAATCCGACGCATGCCTTATCTCGAACTTGCTCTGCGCTGCGCCGAAAGGGACCAGCCGCGCTATGAAGCGGCGCTGGAGGATCTGGGCGCGCTGTCGGTGACCCTGCTCGATGCGGCGGCTCAGACCGAAAACGAGCGCGCTGTGCTGGAGCCGGGTGTCGGCGAGACGCCGCTGTGGCCGGAGGTCACGGTGGTCGGGTTGTTTGCCCACGGGATCGACCCGGATGCCTTGCTGGCGGCGTTGGAAGCATTCGACGCGGGCATCGACCTGCGAGAGGCGAACGTTCGCGAGGTGGCCGATCAGGACTGGGAGCGGGTTTGTCTGGACCAGTTTGCGCCGATGCGTTTCGCTGCGCGGACCTGGATCGTGCCGTGGAACCAGGCGCTGCCGGCCGAGGCGGACACGCCGGACGCGGCGGTGATCCGACTCGATCCGGGGCTGGCGTTCGGGTCGGGCACCCATCCGACCACGGCGCTGTGCCTGGAGTGGCTGGACGGCCTTGATCTAAGCGGCAAGGCGGTGCTGGATTTCGGCAGCGGCTCGGGGATTCTGGCCCTGGCCGCGCTGAAGCTCGGCGCCGCGCGTGCGGCGGCGGTCGACAACGACCCGCAGGCGCTGATCGCCAGCCACGATAACGCCGAGCGCAACGGCATGGCCAATCGGCTGACGGTGTTTGCGCCCGAGGACGCGCCGACCGAGCGCTATCCAGTGGTGGTCGCCAATATTCTTGCTTCGGCGCTGGATCAGCTGGCGCCCGTGCTGGCCGCGCGCACCGAGCCGGGCGGCGTGATCGCCCTGTCGGGCATCCTGGAAGGCCAGCACGATGCCCTGCTGGAGCGTTACACGACGTGGTTCGATGCGCTGCATGTCGCCCGCCGCGAGGGCTGGCTGCGGATCACCGGCGTTCGGCGATCCGACTGATCCGGCGCGACTGGATTAGAATCGGGCGATGCGCGCGCGAGACATCAATCCCTCGACAGACACCGGCCGGGCGGATACCGATCCCGACCAGAGCGAACTGTTCGGCGAAGCGGATTCTCCGGGATTCGCGCGACGCGGCAGGGTTATCGATCAGCCGGCCAGAAACACCGGATGGCGGATCGCCGTGGCGATCCTGCTGCCGCTGCTGATCGTTCTGGTTTTCCTGGCCCAGTGGCCTCGTCTGGCGGTCGATCCGCAGTGGCGGCCGCGGCTGCAATTGCTGTGCGAGCGGATCGGATGTGTTCTGCCGCCGTGGCGCGAACTGTCTGCGTTGCGTCTGACCAGTCGCGATTTTCGCGCCCATCCCAGCGCGCCCGGTGCGCTCTTGGTGACTGCCACGTTCCGCAACGAGGCGGCCTTCGCACAGCCCTGGCCGTTGCTGGAGGTGAGTCTGTCAGATCTGCGCGGCGCCCGGATCGGCACCCGGAGGTTCAGTGTCGAGGAATACCTTGGCCGCGCGCCCGAGTCGCCGACGCTGCTGTCCGGACAGAGCGTGCAGCTGGTGCTGGAGCTGGTCGACCCGGCCCAGGAAACGGTCGCTTTCAGTCTCGATTTCCGCTGAGCGGTGAAGGTGTGGGAAGCGTCGCGTTGGCACGCAAATTGCTGCGCGCGAAGCGGGGCAATCCAATGCTCGAATTTGTCGCCGCACTTTGACAACGGTCGGCGCGCTCGGGTTAGACTAGCTTCCCCCTAAGGGCTCTGCCGGTCGCCAGCAACAGCGGCACGGAAGCCGATTAATGTCAGAGAGTCGAAACGCACGTGACCGCATTGCTACCCATGCAAGCCGACGCCGCCCGCGCCAGTCCGGTATCCAACCAGCCTTCCCTGCGCGAATGCGTGCACGTCGCGGTGCGTCGCTATCTGCACGATCTGGGCGATGCCGAGCCCGAAGACATCTACGCGCTGGTGCTGCAGGAAGTGGAGACCGCATTGCTGGCGGAGGTGCTTGACCACTGCGACGGCAACCAGAGTCGCTGCGCGGCAGCGCTGGGCATCAATCGCGCCACGTTGCGCAAGAAGCTGCGCCAGTACCACCTCGATTGAATCCTTCGGTGGCAGGCGCAACGACCGGCGAACCCGCGTCGGCTTGACCTGGCTCAGTGCCGACGGCGATCCAGCGCAGGACACTCTCCGACGTCGTCCAATCGGAGAATTCCATGACCAGCCAAAACCCTCCGCGCCCAGTGCGGGCTGCGCTTGCCCGCGTGTCGATCGGACTGGCTGCATTGGCGCTGATCGGTGTCCCCGTTGCCAGCGCGCAAACCGCCTCACCCTGGCGGGTCGACCTGCGTTACCGATTCGAGCAGGTCGATGACGATGCCCTGGTGCGCGACGCGAAGGCGCATACGGTTCGGCTTCGGGTCGGCTACCAGCACAGTTTCTCTCCCGGCTGGCGGGCGTATCTCGAAGGCGAGCATGTCGAGAGTCTCAACGGCGAGTTCAACAGCACGGCCAACGGCAATACCGGGTTTCCGGTGGTCGCCGATCCCGAGGACACCGAGCTCAATCAAGCCTGGCTGGGCTACGCCGGCGAACGTATCGAAGGCCGGCTCGGCCGCCAGCGAATACTGATCGACAATCATCGCTTTCTGGGCAATGTCGGCTGGCGCCAGAACGAGCAGACGTATGATGCGGTCTGGCTGGCGGGCTCGCCATTGCCCGGTCTGCGCGCCCAGTACGGCTATCTGAACCGGGTGCATCGGGTGTTCAGCGATGCGGCGATCAATCCGCTGTTGCGCGAACGCGAACACGACAGCCACTTCGTCGATCTCGACTATGCCGTCGCGCCCGCGCTGAAACTGGGTGGCTATGTATTTCTTCTGAAGGACGAAGATGCGCCGGCCGACTCCTCCTCGACTTGGGGCGTGAGGGCGGTGGGCAGCCGCGCCTTGAACGACCGGATCAAACTTGCGGTCCGGGGCGAGTACGCCCGCCAGAGCGACTATCGCAATCAGCCGCTCGACTTCGGCCTGGACTATTGGCGCTTGGAGCCCTCGATCACGCTGAAGGGAGTGACCTTCAAGACCGGCTGGGAGCGTCTCGATGGCGATGGCAGCAAAGGTTTCGCCACCCCGCTGGCAACCCTGCACGCCTTCAACGGCTGGGCCGACCGCTTCCTGGCCACGCCCGCCGATGGTCTGGACGATCGTTTCGTCGGCGTGTCGGGCAGCCTGGGCAAGGCGAGTTGGGCGGTGGTTCGGCATGAGTTCGACGCCGCGCGCGGCAGCGCCGATTACGGCCACGAGTGGGACGCCTCGCTGAGCTACCCGCTGCCGCACGGCCTGACCGCCCTGGTCAAACTGGCCGACTACCAGAGCGATGGCTTCGCCACCGATGTCAGCAAGTTCTGGTTCCAGCTGGAGTATCGTCGCTGATCGCGTCGCTGATCTGGCGCAGCGTGGGCCGGTCAGACCCGACCCGGCCCACGATTGCCACATGGTCCGCTCAGTCGCGTAGCCGACTGAAGGTGTAGTCCTGCTCGCGCTGCGGCAAGTGGCAGGCGAAACAGGCATCGGCGGCGGTCTGGCCAACCACCGGCCTGTCCGGGTCACCTTCGGCGAATCCCTCGAAACCCCAACCGCCGGTGTCGGCAAAGCGGGTGGAGTCCTTGTGCATGACTCCGATCACCTTGCGCTGGCCTTCGACCACGGCATTGTCGCTGCGCTGGGCCTCCAGCAGATCGAACACGATCACCGACCCGTCCGGAAACCGCTCGCTGCGGTAACCGGTCATGGCCAGATCGTTGGCGTAGAGGTGATGGATACCGCCGAATGCCGCGTAGAGCGGATGGCCTTCCTCGATCACCATCGACTTGACGTGGTGCCAGTCGCGATAGCCGGAGGGGAAGGCCACGCCGTCCTCGGCGAAGGCCGGGCTGAGACCCGCCGCGATGACCACGACGGCCCCCAGTGCGGTGTGTTGAAGGATGCGGGTTGCGATCTGGCGTGGCCGGGCGATTCGGTTTTGCATGATGGCTGTCCTCGGGTCGGTTTGTGGATCAAAGCTCGGCGAGCGCAGCGCCGTGATTGATGTGGAATACCTGGCCATCGATCAGCAGGGCAGGCACCGAGTGGACGCCCTCGGCACTGGCCTGGGCGATGCGCGTGCGGTCGCTGCCCAGATGCACGACTTCCAGTGCAAAGCGGGTGGGATCGAGCGCATGGGCGACCTGCTGCTCGGCGCTGAGGCAGACCGGACATCCGGCGTGATAGAAAATGGCCTGGGTTTTCATGGTAGTACTCCTAACTATATGGTGCATTGAAAAGACCCGCTCGACCAGCGGGCGGTGGACGCCGTCAGGCGGCGGATTGGTGTTCCTCGCAATCGACGCGCAGATCGCCAACCGCCAAGGCCGCACCGATCAAGGCACAGAAGTGGGGCGCACGGCTGCCGGGAGCAAGATTCTCGCGGAAGTATTGGCAACTGACACAGGTACGCTGCGGGGCGATCAACTGCCGCCGTTGCAGACTGCCGATCATGGCGATCACCAGACCGTACAACTGAACCTGATCGTCACTGTCCAGGCCGGCAATCACCGACTCGAAACTGGCTGGCCACGAGGCAGCGACCCGACGCCCCTTGGCAGTCGCCCTGAGTGAGACCGCGCGGGCATCGCTCGGATCGGCCTGTTTGCGTAGCAGGGCTTTCTGTTCGAGCGTGGCGACCGCCTCGCTGGCAGTCGGCTTGCGGATGCCGGCCTGGGCCGCTGCCGCGCTCAGGCGGACACCGGAAGGGCGGGCACAGACGAAGCGCAGAATATCGGCCTGAGTCGGCGTCAGCCCGACTGCTTCGGCCGCCTGCCAGTCGAGTTGCCGGGCAACCGCCGCCAGCCGGGTCAAGCCATCGGCAAGCCGACGGCTCAGCGGCGGTTGTGGAGCATCGGGCAGCGGGGCGGGGTCTTTAGGCATATTATTAGGTATCCTAACTATACATCCGGATGGCGTCAAGCCACTCTAGTGGAGCCCGAAATTTACGACAGCGCTTGACTTCTTGCCCAGGGAGCCGGTCCCTGTCGGTTGCGGTCCTGCTGCCGATCACGCTGTCGAACCAGGGCCCACCCCGGCTTCGTTCACGCGGGGCGCAGTGCCGACGCCGGAAGCTGAGCGGGCTCGCCTCGTCGCCATGCAGGGGCGCGGTTGGTTCTGGTAGTGAGTGGTCGGTAAGCCGTCGCTAAGCGCGTCGATCACCAGGTCGCGCCGTCGGCGAAGTCTTTCAGTGCGGCTCGATAGTCCCGATCCGAAACAATCCTGCACGCCGATACGTCGAGTCGTAGCCCGCCGCTTTTTCCGCGTAGAAGAATCTCGCTGCCGGCAGATTCATCGAGGAGGATGCGAACACGTTCGCGTGCCGCCTCGACTGGCAGCAGGAAAAAATCGCAACAGCATCGGCGGTGCTCACTTTCGACGCGGCTGCGGTGCATGCAGGTTGGACAACTCGCGTATGCCTCGGACACGACTTCGGTCCACGGCTCGAAGCCTTGTTTGAGCATGTTGTGGGCGGAAGCGCCGTTTCCGGGGTCGATGGCCGTGGTGATGCCCACGGACGTTCCTTGCATCGCCACGACCGATGCGATGCGCAGCCGGAAAAAAACGCCTTGCAGTCCGTAGCCTCGAAGGTCTTCCAGCACCAGAGTTTCAGAGAGTTCGACGAATCGACTTTGCTCGGAATAGTCGAACACACCGCTGGCAGCGGCGATGTCGTCGTCGCGCTCGAGCAGAAAATGCTGACCCCGCGCCACCGCACGCTGGAAATCCGTGTCCGGACGTGGCAGCAGGAATGGTTCACGGTGCTTGTCGTAGAAATCGACAACACGACGACCCTCGTCCTGGCGTGCTGGACGCAGTACCAGCCTATCGCATGCAGTTCCATTTGCGAATACCACAAAAGTCCCTATTAAGTCAGTTAGATAACAACGCATGCACTTGCAAGTTGCATGTTTCCTGCTATGCGGAGTAGGCTAATTGCCACGTTGAAATGTTTTACACGGCGCGCGCGCCATGGGCCGTAGTTCGAAGCCCTGCGTTGCGACTCGACCTCTGGCGCGCCTAAAGACGGAACTCTACCAAAGACATGAGAGCCAACGAGATGCTTACCGCACGCCACGCACCGACACTGCTCCCTCCCGCTGACGTCGAATCATTGACCGATGAACTGGCGGCCCGCTGCGTGGCGTGGCGAGCGCTTCGGGGCGGCGACGCGACCATCGGATTCCAGGACATCGTCGCTGATGCGCTTGGTGTGCTCGGCCTTTACCAACGGGAATTGGCGGCGGAATTTCAGGTCGCGGAATCGACCGTCTCCCGATGGGCGAGCGGTGTGGCGCGACCGCACCCGAGACTTCAGGGGCTCGTCGTCGCCGCTATCGGCAAGCGCGCTGCCCGTGTCCGTGGCAAAACGGGCAAACCACCTCAGGTAAAAACCGACAAGGCGGAGTCAAAGGCTGGCCAGGCTCGCCGCACCAGAGGCGGGCGCCGCGTCATTGCTCCCGAGTAGGTGCGCGATCGGCGCGGCGACATTCAGACCCACTCTCGGGCACGTTCGACTGCGCTCCGCAGGATCAGTCGGGCTCGCTGCTGGCCAGGTCGTCGGGATCCGGCAGGTAGTCGAGCAGGTCGCCGGGTGTGCACTCGAGTGCCGCGCACAGTCGGGCCAGGGTTGCGAAGCGGATGCCGCGCACCTTGCCGCTGCGAAACAGGGAGAGCTGGGTTTCGCTGAGCCCGATTTCGGCCGCGATCCCGCGCGCGGTCTTGCCGCGACGTGCCAGCACGGCGTCGAGGGTTACCCGGATCGGCATCAGACGATCTCGTCCAGTTCAGCCCGCATCGCGCGCGCCTCGTCGACCAGGCCCGCCAGCAGCATCAGTGCCGCGCCAACCACGCCCAGCACGATGGCCGAGAGGCTGAAGTAGGCATAGCTGCCGCTCCCACCCAGCACCAGTCGGGTGAGGTTGGTCAGGGCGAACACCTCCAGCAGCGCACCAGCCAGTACGCCTGCGCCGATCTGGCGCATCGCGCGCGAGACGGTCGGCTGGAAGGTGCGCCCGGCGGCCAAGTCACCCAGCGCGCGCTGCGCCGCCCACAGCGCCCAGAGATAGCCCGCCGCAGGCAGGACCACGATCAGCCGCAGCAACCACCATTGGGCCGGTTCGAGCGTGCCCGCATCGAAACGGACCGGCACGGGAAAGCCGCTCAGGCCCAGCCCCACAACCACCACAAGACCCAGTGCGACCAATGCCGTGGCAACCCGCAGCAGATGGCAATGGCGACGAAAAGCGACGGACATGTCGGGGCGCCGAGAGGACGGAAAGTTTAATCTTGACTTAAAACATCGCCGAGCGCTAGATTTAACTCTAACTTAAATATCGAGATCGCCATGCAACCCGCCATCCAGACCCGTGGCCTGACCCGCCGCTTCGCCGGCCGTGTTGCCGTGGACGATCTGTCGATGACCGTTCCCGCCGGCAGCGTGTATGGTTTTCTCGGCCGCAACGGTGCCGGCAAGACCACCACGCTTAAATTGCTGTTGGGCTTGTTGCGCCCGGATGTCGGCGAAATCCGCATCGACGGCATCGACATCACACGCGACCGCATCGGCGCCGCACGGCGCGTGGGCGCACTGCTCGAAGCCCACGGTTTCTACCCCAACCTGTCTGGGCAGCAAAACATCGACCTGGCGCGACGCCTGCTGGACCTGCCGGCCAGCGAGATCGACCGCGTGCTGGAACTAACCGGCTTGGGCGAGCATCGGCACCGACGCGTGTCCGACTATTCGCTCGGCATGCGCCAGCGCCTGGGTTTGGCGCGCGCGATGCTGGGTTCGCCGCCGGTCCTGTTGCTCGACGAGCCGAGCAATGGCCTCGACCCCGAGGGCATCGTCAGCATGCGCGGCTTCCTGCGCGAGCTGCCCGCGCGCAGCGGCGCAACCGTGCTGGTGTGCAGCCATCTGCTGAGCGAGATCGAGCAGATCGCCAGTCATGTCGGCATCCTCAGCGCAGGTCGCCTGGTGGCCGAAGGCAGCCTGGCCGAACTCAGCGCGTCCCTGGGTGCGCAAATCCGCATCGAAACCGAGGAACTGGCCCAGGCTGCCGGCATCGTCGCCTCGCATGGGCTTGACGTTTCCGAGGAAGACGGCGCCCTGCTCGTGCGCTTGGCGCGCGGGGCGGACCCGCGCAGCACGGCGGCCGCGCTGAACCACTGCCTTTGCCTGGCCGGCGTACCGGTGCACGCCTTTGTGCCGCGTCGCGCCTCGCTGGAACACCTGTACCACCATGCTGGTCAGCCCCATGTCGCCTGAGCAGACGAACGCCATGACATCCCGCCATCCCCGCCTGACCGTTGCCATCGCCGTCGAAACCCTCAAGCTGCGCGGTTCGCTTGCCCTGCTGTTGGCGGTCACCGCACCTGCCCTGATTGCGATCTTGGTGTTCTTCAACCTGCTGCGGATGGAGCGCGCCATCGCCTGGGACATGAGCCTGATGGGGTCAACCGCCATCTGGTCTTACTTCATGCTGCCGATGAGTGTCACTGCGCTCACCGCGCTGATTGCCCACACCGAGCACGGCCCGCGCGCCTGGGACTTCCTGCGCGCCCTGCCGCGGCCGCGCTGGCAGATTTACGCCGCCAAGGCCATCGTCGTGCTGGGCGTGGTTGCCGCGATGAGCCTGCTGCTGGCCGGCCTCACCTTCGCCGCGATCGAAGCCGCCGCCTGGATCAAGCCCGAGGCTGCGCCGGAGGGCAGCGTCGCCGTCGGCCGCTATCTCGCCCAGCTCGGCCGCGTGTTCGTGTCCGCGTGGCTGCTGGTGGCGATTCAGCTTTGGGTTGCGCTGCGCTACGCCAGCTTCGTTCCCGCGTTGTCGCTCGGCATCGGCGGCACCTTCTTCGCCGTCGTTGCCACGTCGGCCAAGCTGGGCGTGTTCATGCCCTGGCAGATTCCGGTCAACCAATTGGCGACCGACCCCGACCGCGCTGCACTCGCGCTGGCCGTGGGTGGCCTGGGTGGCTGCGCGGCGCTGGCGGTGATGTTCTGGCATCTGTCGCGCAGCGAGGTGCGTTGAGGATTGCGCATGCAAACCGCGCGGCTGCATCGTCCGGCCTCGACAACGCGAAACCCCGCACGGGGCGGGGCTTCGGTCCTGGCTGTCGTTGGGTGCAGGGTGCGTCCTGGCGCACCGCCGCATGCCGGTTCAGGGATCAGTACACGTCGTTGACCGTGTTGTAGACGTTGAACTTGCCGGTCGGGGTGATCAGCCGGGCGTCGTCGAGCACCGCCTTGAGTTTGCGGGTCTTGTCATCGACCACCACGATCGCGGAGCGCTGATCCTTGCCGTTCCACACCGAGAACCAGACTTCATCGCCGGCCTTGTTGTACTCGGGCTGCACCACGCGCTTCGGCCCTTCACCCAGATTGGCCCACTCGGCGATCGGCAGCACCTCGAAGCCGGCATCGAGATTGTCGATGTCGAACACCGCCACGCTCTGGCTGACCTTGGCCTCGGGATTGAGCGGGGTGTCGACCCACAGGTTGCGCGATGTCGGGTGGGTCTTGACGAACAGCGAGCCGCCGCCCTGGCCCTTGAGCACATCGACGACTTTCCAGGCGTGCTGCGGGTGCTTTTCCGGGTCGGTGGCGATCAGGGTGATGTTGTCGTTGCCGAGTGCCGAGGTGGTCCACACCGGGCCGTAGATCGGGTGGGTGAAGTTGGCGCCGCGACCGGGATGCGGGATCTTCTCGACATCGATCAGGCCGACCATTTTCTGCTCCTGCGAGTCGACCACGGCGATCTTGTCGCTCTGGTTGGCGGCGGTCAGGAAGTAACGTTTGCTGGAATCCCAGCCGCCGTCATGCAGGAAGCGCGCCGCGTCGAGCGTGGTGACCTTGAGCGCGTCGATATTGCTGTAATCGACCAGCAGAATGCGCCCGGTCTCCTTGACGTTGACGATGAACTCCGGGTGCTTGTGGCTGGCCACGATGGCGGCCACGCGCGGCTCGGGGTGGTACTCCTGGGTATCGACCGTCATGCCCCGGGTGGACACCACCTTGATCGGTTCCAGCGACGGGCCGTCCATGATCACGTACTGCGGCGGCCAGTAGGCGCCGGCGATCGCCAGTTTGTCCTCGTAACCCTTGTACTTGGAAGTCTCGACCGAGCGCGCCTCCAGACCGATCTTGATTTCCGCCACCCGCTCGGGAACCTTCATCCACATGTCGATCAGGTCGATCTTGCCGTCGCGGCCGATGGTGTAGATGTAGCGACCCGAGTGCGACACGCGCGAGATATGGACCGCGTAGCCGGTCTTGAGGATGGCGATGATGTCCTTGCTGGCGCCATCGATCAGCGCCACTTCGCCGGAGTCGCGCAGGGTGACCGAGAAGACGTTGTCGAGGTCGTAGTCGTTCATCTTGCGGGTCGGACGCTGATCGACCGGCACGAATACCTTCCACGAATCGCGCATTTCCTGCATGCCCCACTCGGGCGGATTGGGCGGCGTGTGCTGGAGGAAGCGCGCCATCAGGTCGACTTCGGCGCTGCTGAGTTCGCCGCCGGTGCCGAAATTGGGCATGCCGCCGGGCGAGCCGAAGTTGATCAGCGCCTTGAGATAATCGGTGCCCTTGGCCTGGGTCAGATCCGGAGTGAGCGGTTTGCCGGTGGCGCCCTTGCGCAGCACGCCGTGGCAACCGGCGCAGCGCTGGAAGAAGATGTCGCTGGCCTGGGCGAATTCCGCCTCGGTCATGTCCGGCGCGCCGGGGGTGCGCACCTGTTTGACATCGCTGCCGGCGAGCGTGCTTGGCGCGCCCTCGTAAGCCGCCTGGGCCTGGCTGGTGCCGGGATGCGTCTGGCCCTGGGCCGGGTCGCTGGATACCGCCAGCCCTTCGCGCTGGGCAGCGACCTGTTCCCCGCTGACCGCCGGGCCGGCGTTGCCCCAGGACGCATAAACGTGGCTGAGAATGGCCGCGATATCGGCGTCGCTGAGGTGGCTCATCGCCGGCATGACGTTGTTGTAGGTCACGCCATTGACGACCATCTCGCCCTGGATGCCCTTCAGCACCGAGGCGATCACGGTTTCGGGCGGGTTGCCTGCCAGCCAGTCCGATCCGGCGAGTGGCGGAAACGCACCCGGCAGGCCCTTGCCGTCGGGCTGATGGCAGGCCGCGCAGTTGGCCAGATAGGCAGCCTTGCCGGCTTCGCTGCCGACGACCGGGACCCGCTCATTGACCAGAGTCTCGTCGGGCTGCTGGGCACAGGCGGTGCCCAGACTCAGCAACAGTGCGAGGGCGATGGGTGTCTTGCGCATGGTGGTCTCCTGATGATCTGAATGATCGGTTGGCCGGGTTGCTCCGGCCGATGGAGCCAGTCTGGGAGCGGCTGGAGGCCGGTTCGCTGACTTGCGTCAAGTGCGAAGCAGATCGGGGCTTTCGGGCGACGCGCGATGACGCGGGTCAAGGTCAATGCCAACGCAACTGACTAGCCTGCACGCATTCGTCAACAGCGCATTCATCAAAAGCAAGCAGATCATGACCCATATCGAATACCAGAGGCAGGCAGAATTGCTGCCGGTCGCATGTCGAAGCCGGCAGGTTGCTTCACCCATCCGCCGCCTCGCGCTGGCCTGCGCGTTGGGTCTGACCGGTGCGGTCGGAGCGCAGACGCCGCCCGAGGCGCCGGACGGCGCCGATCCGACCTGGCTGGACACCATCGTGGTGGTTGCCAGCCGCGCGCCCGAGCCGCTCGCGCAGGTGGTCGCCAGCGTGGCGGTGATCGACCGTCAGACCCTGGAGCGGGAGCTGGTGCAGGACATCGGCGATCTGGTGCGCTACACGCCCGGCGTGGCGGTGATTTCCGAAGGCAACCGGTTTGGCCGGCAGGGTTTCTCGATCCGCGGCCTGGAGGGCAATCGGGTCCGCGTGGAAGTGGACGGCGTGCCGATGCCGGATGCCTTCGCGGTCGGCCAGTTTGCAGCGGCCGGTCGCGATCTGGCCGATCTGGAAGTGATCGAACAGGTCGAGATTCTGCGCGGCCCGGCATCCACGCTGTACGGCAGCGATGCGCTGGCCGGCATCGTGGCCATGCGCACCCGCGACCCGGCGGATTTTCTCGCCGGGGTCGACGGCGATCATTATCTCGGCGCCCGGTTCGGTTACAACGGTCGGGACGACAGCGCGCTGGCGTCCGGCGTCTGGGCTGGCCAGCTGGCGTCCGGCTGGCAGGCCATGGCGCTGGTCGCGAGGCGCGATGGCCATGAGGACGAAAACGCCGCGTCCGCGCCAGAGAGCCGCGCCAACCCGGCCGATTACACCCGCGACACCTTCCTCGGCAAGCTGCTGTTCGATGCCGGCGTCGGCGGCCGCTACACGCTGACGGCGGAGTACAGCGAAGCGGACCGGTTCACCGATGTGCGCTCGCTGCTGTTCGGGCCGGGCCGGTTCAACACCACGTTTCGTCTGCAAGCCGATGACGGTTACCAGCGCCAGCGCCTGAGCCTGAAGGGCGAGTGGGCCGACCTGCTGCCGTGGCTGGATGCGCTCGAGATGCAGGTCTGGGGCCAGGATGCCGAGACCCGGCAGGACAGCGCTCAGTGGCGATTGCCCGACCGTGCCAGCCGAAACGACTCGCTGAGGCTTCGTCGGTTCGAATTCGAGCAGCGCGTGGCCGGTCTGGACATGGTTGCCCAGAGCCGGTTCGATGCGCTGGGCGCCCGGCACTGGATGGTCTACGGCGTGGATATCGAGCGCTCACGCTACGAGGGGTTTCGCGACGGCACGCAGACTGATCTGCTGACCGGCGCGGTCACCAACACCGTGCTGGGCGAAGTGCTGCCGGTGCGCGATTTCCCGACCTCGACCGAGCGCAGCATCGGCCTGTTCTGGCAGGATGAGATAGATCTCGGCGGCGGGCTGGCGCTGATTCCCGGCCTGCGCTGGGAGCACTATCGCCTGGAGCCCAAGCCGGATGCCTTGTTTCGCGCGGACTTTCCCGACCTGCCGGTGGTCGAGGTCAGCGAGAGCGAACTCACCCCGCGCGCCTCGCTGCGCTGGACGGTCGACGACCGGCACACGCTGTTTGCCCAGTACGCCGAGGGCTTCCGCGCGCCGCCGTTCTCGGATGCCAATATCGCGCTCAGCCTGACCGGGCTGGATATCGAGCTTCGGGCCAATCCCGACTTGCAGCCGGAGACCAGCCGCGGCATCGAATTGGGCTGGCGATTCACCGGCGACCGGCTGCGCGCCAGCGTTTCCGGTTTCGTCAACCGCTACCGCAACCTGATTGACACCCGCGCCAATCTCGGCCCCGATCCGGCAACCGGCGCGCTGATCTTCCAGTCGATCAACCGCGACCGGGCCCGCATTCGCGGCGTCGAGGGTGAACTGGACTGGCTGCTCGGCGAGCGCTGGGCGCTGCGCGGCGCGCTGGCCTATGCCCGAGGCGACGACACCCGGCGCGACATGCCGCTCAACAGCGTACAGCCAGCCCGCGCCGTGCTCGGCCTGCGTCGCGAGGCGGACCGCTGGGGCGCAGAAGCCGTACTCACCGCGGTCGCCGCCAAGGATCGGGTCGACACCAGCGCCGGTCCGTTATTCGAACCGCCGGGCTATGCCCTGATCGACCTGCTGGTCTGGGCGGAGCCGTGGGATGGTGTGCGGATCAATGCCGGCCTGTTCAACCTGGCCGATCGGCGGGTCTGGGACTGGTCGAGCGCGCGCGGCATCAACCCGACCACCGACGACCTCGCCTTCTTCACCCGCCCCGGTCGCAGCGCGAGCGTAAGCGTGACGGTGGGGTGGTGAGCGTGGGCTACGTCGCCGGGCGCCGGGACGCTACGGCGAATGACGAGTAGCCCGGGTTCGGCCACAAGGCCGTAATCCGGGACCGCGTGCGATTACCACAGCCCCCCGGCCTACGCAGGCGCGGGATCCGTGCTCGGGTTCGTCCGCGTCGGCAACCTGGACGACGCTGATCAGACACCCGAAATCGCCCACACGAGTTCCGGAAGACCCCTTATTCGTTTGGCGACCAGTCACATGTCGCTTGCAGCTCTCTTGACCGCGTCAGCCTTTGCCTTGAGGTAGATGGTCTCTAGGCCCTTGTCGCGGTAGATAACGCCACCAACATCAACGAAACCGAGCTTTTCCACCAAGGCCACCCGCCAAGACTGAGTCTCCCAGATGCTTACACTGCCTTCCACCTTTGCGCCAAGAAGCGTCTGGAGAGACTTTGTTGCGCTCGCGGTTGGCTGGCCGAACTTGGCCGTCATGCCAGCGAGCAGTTCTGAATATTTCGACGACGGGACTGCGAGGTCAACGCTCCAGAGCCGCTGCTGTCCATCGCTATTGATGAAACGGTACAACAACCCCGCCACGTCGTGATTCTGGAGAGGCCCGAGTGTTGCAACCCCGCCAAATGTCGGTGGTGTGTAGGAGCGGTCGATCATTTCTCTGGGAGAATCGAGCGTGCACCACACTTCTTCCGGAAGGCGCGCTGGCGAGCTGATGAATGCACCGCGGGGCCAAGAGTCGGAGCAGAATGGCTCCTGATCTTCGCCGGAAATGATGCGGCGATGGCCAGCCTTGAACGCATCGAGAGGCATGCCAAGAGGGTCTCCCTTGAACGCAAGGCGTTGCTCTTCAGCGCCAGCGGCGCAAGGTAGCGTTATAACTGCTGTGAGAAGCAGCAATCGCATCAGGTTGAACATTCCTGAATCTCCTCTGACCTCCGACCTGTCCATGTTCGCCCACGCCTGCATTGAGTCGAGCCGCGAAACGGATTCGGCTTGAATGAATTCCTTAGAGCGCACCCGCACGCTCCGAAATTTACTTGGGCGATAGTGCGCCAAGTAGGCGCATTGACTGCTCAATGATGGGACGAATGTTTTGCGGACATGGGCACACCCGCTTGCCAGGTGACTGGCGGTTCGGGGCTGAGCGCATGGGCAATCCGTTTAGCTCTTTGACGTGAGCGATCCAACAGGTTTTTACCGCCCGGCCGTGCCTTTGGCGGATGTCATCTTGGATTTGCTTATAAGTAGCCACGATGCTTCCCTGTGATCTCCAACGCCTGAGCTAATCCGCCGCCGGCAGGCCATGATGGGTATCGAATCGGCCCGACCCCGGCGGTGGGCTTGAACGACCTTTTAGGCCAGCAGCCTACGTGCATGATCAACGCCACGCAAGACGCGATGCCGCAACGATGCAGGAGCCGCAGGAGCCGGGGTCAGGGAGCCGGGGTCACGCGGGAGCCGGGGTCAGGTCTTTCATTGTGTCACCCATGCCCGTCGCGCGGGAGCCGGGGTCAGGTCTTTCATTGTGTCACCCATGCCCGTCGTGGCGCGGTATGTGCGGATGGTGCGGCCGATTTGAGGCGGCAATTGCCGCCTGTGGTGTGGCGGATTCGGTGAGGCTCGCTGGTGATCCGGTGATCCCGGCATTCGCTTCGCTCGTGCTTGGCTACGCGCTGCGTCGCGAGGCGGACCGCTGGGGCGCAGAAGCCGTACTCACCGAGGTCGCCGCCAAGGACCGGGTCGACACCAGCGCCGGTCCGTTGTTCGAACCGCCGGGCTATGCCCTGGTCGACCTGCTGGTCTGGGCGGAGCCGTGGGATGGTGTGCGGATCAATGCCGGCCTGTTCAACCTGGCCGATCGGCGGGTCTGGGACTGGTCGAGCGCGCGCGGCATCAACCCGACCACCGACGACCTCGCCTTCTTCACCCGCCCCGGTCGCAGCGCGAGCGTAAGCGTGACGGTGGGGTGGTGAGCGTGGGCTACGTCGCCGGGCGCCGGGACGCTACGGCGAATGACGAGTAGCCCGGGTTCGGCCACAAGGCCGTAATCCGGGACCGCGTGCGATTACCACAGCCCCCCGGCCTACGCAGGCGCGGGATCCGTGCTCGGGTTCGTCCGCGTCGGTATCCAGGACGACGCTGATCTCTTGCCTCCGGCACCACATCTTCACCGAATCAAAGCAGCCCCGGCTCCCACCACCGGCCGGAACTCCCGCCGGGCCGGAGTACCATGATCGGAAGGTGTATTGGCCACTCGCGAGCACTGCACCGGGGAAGCTTTTCAGGCGCGCGCCGGGCTGCAGGCGGTGTTGGGGGAAGTGATTTTCGCGGGACGTGGAGCGCCACCGTGCGTCGAGCGGGGCCGGCACGCCCGTCTGGGTCAGCGCGCGTAGCAGGCGGCGCCAAACACGCAGGACTGTGGCGCGCTCGTCACTTCTTATACAGCCTCGCCAGGCGTCAGCGCAGCACCTCGCTTGACATACTATATTTGGTCTAGGCAGAATACGGTATGTGGCAGATCCTTGAGCATCGCCAAGCCGACAAGGAGCTCTCGTCCGCGCGCATACCGGTCGATATCCTGAAGCGATACGAGAAATGGAAGGACATCGCCATGTTGTCCGGGCCTGAAGGCCTTCGGGCAATCAAAGGCTTTCGGGACGAGGCGCTTGGCGGTGAGTGGAAGGGGCACAGATCCGGTCGACTGAACGAGCAATGGAGGGTCATCTATACCGTTCAAGCCGACAAGCTGCTTGTCCAAGTCGTTCGTGTGACACCTCATGACTATCGGAAACGCTGACATGCGCAACTACATTCCTGCCAAGAAGCGTGTGGACGTAACCCCTGGGGAGTCCGTTCGCATCATCCGCGAGCTCCAGGGGCTGAGCCAGACGCAGCTATCGGCGCTTTGCGGCATTCCGCAGACCACGATTTCCAGCATCGAAAATGGCCGCGTCAACCTCGGCGTAGAGCGCGCCAAGACCTTGGCTGTGGCGTTGCGATGCCATCCGGCCGTCCTGGTCTTCCCGGGCTGGCAGCTCGGGTCTGCCGCCTAGCCATTCATGTATGGACTCCCCCTGCAATCCCTGATTGCAGAACGTTCGGACCTACTCGAATCGTGGCCGACGCGATCGGCTGCAGTCGTGTATTCGATCTTGGGGGAGCATGGTGGCTCGGGGATCATGGAATCCGCCCGGGCAGGGCCACATGCTCTATCGGCCGTGGCTTTCAAGTAGCGTGGCCAGAACTATCGGCTTGGCTGCTGGGGGGCCGACACGTTTGCCATGAGTCGAGGGTCTGGGTGCAACACGGGACGTTGGAATCGCGGTGGAGGTTATCGGCAGGTCATCGGCGCGGGACATGCGCTGCGGTGATCGAGGCCGAACCCGGGGCGATGGTGTCAGTCGGCACACCCCCCTGGCGACTGTCGCGGACACCGGCGCTGTCGCGTGCGCGACCATCGCACTACTTCACGACCCTGGGGCTGCCGAGCCTTTTCCGATTGGATCCCTGAAAAGCACTGCTTGCCAGCTATGCGCCATTGGCGTATAGTCGCCGCCGATGCTGACTATCGTTGAGTCGCCGCTCTTTACCAAGCTCTGGCCTGACTATTGGTCGGTAGAGGAGCACGGCGAGTTCGCCGCCTATCTCGCCAACAGCCCCGAGGCTGGGGATTTGATCCCCGGCTCCGGCGGATGTCGCAAGATCCGATGGGCCCGACCTGGTATTGGCAAACGCGGCGGTGTGCGGGTCATCTACACCGTGCGTCTGAAAAATGGCGCCATAGTATTGCTCACCATCTATTCCAAGAGCGCGAAGGACAACATTCCCTCGCATGTACTGCGCAAGATTGCGGAGGAACTCGATCATGACTAGCAAAAAGACCATCTCGGCTCGCGATACGAACCGCAACATTGGAGATGAGCTGCTTCAGGCCATCCGTGACGTCAAGACCGGCAAGTACGGTGCCAAGTACAGCGTTGAGGCAAATGATGTCGTTAAAGCTCGCCTCAAGTCAGGCTTGTCTCAGGCCCAGTTCGCCGCAGCTCTGCAGATTTCGTCTCGCACCCTTCAGCAGTGGGAGCAAGGCCGCCGCCACCCGTCCGGAGCTGCGGAGACACTGCTCAAGATCGTATCCCGCCATCCTGAGGTGCTCCGCGAAGTTGCAGGGGCCAATGGCTGATTTGCGCTCGATCGTTTCGGAGCCGAGGGAAAGCCTGCCTGCTGGAAAGCGTACTTCGGCGTGGCCGAGGTGCTGAGGTAGCGTGACTTAAACCAAACAGCCTCCACGAAAGACGGGGCGGTTCAGTGTCGTGCGCCCAGAACACCGCGTATGGCTTTGCTCGGTAGCCAGCGGCGACATCATGATCCACCCCGGAGCGCGGCGAGCAGATCGGGCATTAAGGCCTCCTCGCAGAACCGTTGGGTCGTCCGCTGGCGGGCGGCCTCCGCGATGCGCTGGACTCCAGCCGGGTCGGCGGTCAGTCGGCCGAGGTTGGTCTGCCATTCGCCAGTGTTGCGCGCCAGCAGGCCGTCTGTGCCGTGCTCGATCCAGTGTGCAAACGCGCCGCTCCCGCTGGCAAGCGTGGGCACCCCGCAGGCGGCCGCCTCGAACCATTTGAGCGGACTCTTGCCCGCGCAGAAGGCATTGTCGGGCTCCAGAGGGGCCAGGTTGGCGGTCAATCGGGCCAGCTCAAAACCGAGATTGATGTGCTCCACCAGCGGCCTGTGCTCGATCCTTTCGGGAGCGATGTGGCGGGCAAGTTCGGGACAGTCCAGGCTTCCGATCAGGGTAAGACACCAGTCCGGATTGGCGTCGAGGAAGGCGATCAGTGGCCCGACCACCGTAGCGAAGTCAGCCTCGTGGGTGGCGGTGCCGCTGGCGTATCCCAGCCGCGGGGTGCGTGCCTGGCCCGCGCCACCGGTTGCGCAAGATTGCGCCCGCCAGTGCGCCGCCAGCGACAAGGTTTCCGGGCTCATGCCGTTGGGCTTGATTGCACACGCGACTCCGGCTGCGGTCGCCGCATCAGCCAGTGCAGGAGTCGGCACCAGAGCCGCATCGGCAGCCATCAGGGCCTCACGGTAGCGTTGAAATCGCTGGCGCCACTCGCGCTGCTGGGGCAGATCCATGCGACGGATGAAATCGACCTGGCCCTCGTCGATCAGTTCCGGCTCGAATACCCGATCGTCGATGTCGTAAATCACCCGCACGCCGGCGTTGCGCGCCCGGCGGTAAAGCCCTTCAAGCGCGGGCGACCACTGACAGCGATGAACCACGATCGCCGCAGCATCTGCCACCGCGTTGCGAGAGCTGACGGCAGCTTCCAGGGTCAGCCAGTGCGCATGCTGTCCGCTGCGCGAGAGTGCGTCGACCGGATTCTTGACCCGGTAAATGTGCGCACGGGTGGCTGGTGCCTCACCGACGAAAAGCCAGTGTCGTGGCGGGCGAACAACCAACCGCCGGAGCCGTTCGCCCAGACCCGGCCGTTCCCCGTGCGCGCCGGGCAGCATCTGCCCACTGACGTGTTTGATCCGCGCCGCTGCCAGCAATTCGGGCGGCACAGCGGCATCGGTGTCGCTGGCCTGCAGTGGTGCAGGTATGGCCACCGATACCAGCTGATCGAGGCGTTCGAGCCAGGCCTCGTCGGTTGCCGACGTCTTCAGAAAGGCCCGGTGGGCGGCCTCCAGCAGGCCGTGCCAGTCGTCGCGCGTCGCTGTGTCGGCGGGTGCCGGATTTGCTCGGGCGGCGCGGACGAATGCCGACGCCCCGCGCGCGTCGAGCGATAGCTCGGGCCAACGCCGGCCGATGAGTTCCAGCAGTCCGCGCTGTACGTCGGGCGCACCCGCGAAACCTTCATAGTTCAAAGTCAAGCGCGGCGCCGACAGCCCTCGCAGATGCCGCCAAGCGTCGAGGCAGTAGCGGAGCCAAAGCAGGGTGGCGTGGCCGTGGTCGGTGATCGCTGCGCCCTGGATCGCCTCATGGCTGGCCCGGCGTGCGAGCGAGGCGGCCACCGCCGCCGGCGAGCGAAGGCTGTTCACAACAAGCGGCGGTCCGCAATGTCGCTCGATGGTCGGCAGCCACAGCGGCAGCAGCCGGCTCAGCCGTGGATCCTTCAAGACCAGCCTGGCGTCGGGCTTGCACACGCGTGCCAGATAGGCATCGATGGCCTCTCGTTCCGCGGCCAACAGGAGGCTGTGCTCGAAGCCAGGCGGCAGCGGGTCGGTCGACTGCCATGACTGCCCCAGGCGGCGAAGTACGGCATTGTTGAGCTGCACCGCTTCGGCCGGTTCGAAGTAGCCGTCGGGGTTGTCATCCGGGTGAGCCGGCAGCGATCGGGACGGAACCGCGAAGCCGAGACTGTTCAGGAAACCGGCGACGGCGGATGTGCCCGAGCGATGCATGCCCAGCACCAGGATCAGCTTGCATGTCATGGGCGATTTGCGAATGGCAATGTGAGCGGCCTGGCAACGTGACCGAATCGGGGGTTGGCAGGGCCCGAAAGCGTTCGGTGAGAGCGGATGATAGCGGATTCGTGCGGGCGGCCCGATCGAGCGGCCCGGACCGCTCGGAACGTACAATCCACCGTTCGGCAAACCCTCGGATATCCGCTGATGTTCAAGCGCCTGGCCAACTGGAAGTCGGGTGTGCGCCCGGTATCGCGCACGCCGCGGCTGATTTCATTCGTCGTCATCGCTTTCGACATGCAGCGCGAGGTGACCCGAACGCTGCATTCGCTGGCGCGCACGCATCAGCAGGGCTGCGAGTCGATCGCCTACGAAGTGGTGGTGGTCGACAATGGCTCGCCGACGCCGTTGGATCTGTCCGGTTTGGGCGACCTTGGCGTGCCGGTGCGTCTGTTTCGGCGCGAGAATGCCAAGGTCTCTCCGGCCGACGCGATCAATTTCGGCGTGTCGCGCTGCCATGGCGATTATGTCGCGGTGATGATCGATGGCGCCCGGATGCTCAGTCCGGGCGTGGTGCGCGGAAGCTTCGACGCGATCGCTCTGGCGCGCGAGCCGGTGGTGGCAGTGCTTGGCCTGCATCTGGGTCCGGCCCACCAGCGGATCACCGTGCAACAGGGTTACAGCAAGACGGTCGAGGATCGCCTGTTGGCGGACATCGACTGGCCGAGCGATGGTTACCGATTGTTCGAAGTGTCCGCCTGGGGCGGCTCCTGTGCCGCAGGCTGGTTCGATCATGCCGCCGAAAGCAACTGCATCGTGGTTTCGCGCGGATTCTTCGACAGTCTCGGCGGCTTCGACGAGCGATTCGAGATGGCCGGTGGTGGCCTGGTCAACCTGGATTTCTACAAGCGCGCGGTCGAGCGCGCCGATGCGACGCTGATCTACCTGCTCGGCGAGGGCTGCTTTCACCAGCTGCACGGTGGGGTAACCACGGGGGCACGCCAGGGCGGCCAAACGTTCGACCAGCTGAACGACGAATATCGCCGACTGCGCGGCGAGGGTTTTGCCGTGCCCGAAGTGCCCGCCGTGCTGTATGGCCGGCTGCGTCCGCAGCATGGCCCTGCGTTGGCCAGCGCTATAGCCGAGTTGATGGCCCGCCATGGGCTGAGCACGGTCGTCGAGCGCTGCGCGCCTCTGCTGGCCGGTGAGAGTCCGACACGGCCCTAGTTTTCCTGGCCAGCCCGGTGCACCACCACGCCGTCGATCGGGTCGACCGGCGCAGTCCACGGCGCGCGCTCGGTGAGCTGTCTGGCCTGGGCGTAACCGGCCTCGTGGCGGGCGCGCAGGCCGGCCGGCGAGAAGTCGATGTCCTTGGTGGCGGTTTCGCCTTCCAGCGTGGACGGCGTGAGCATCATCACGTGCATGGTGGTGGTGCAGCCGTAGGCGGTCAGCGCACGGATCGCGTCCGACTCGCGGGTGGCCTTGGGCAACTGGCGCGACAGTTCGCCGATGACGTGGCGCAGGCGATGCAGCTGCTGTTGCCGGGCGATGTGGCTTTGGGCGCGGCTGGCGTACTGGATGTCCTTCTGTCGGGCCAGCACCTGATCGATCGATTCCGGCTCCGGGCCGTCGGCGGGCCAGAGATTGATGGCGAAGATCAGCGAATCGCGGCGCGGGTTGTCGTCGAGCACCGCCTCGATCGGCGTGTTCGAGTAGATGCCGCCATCCCAGTACGGCTCGCCATCGATGCGCACGGCCGGGAAAGCCGGCGGCAGGGCACCTGAGGCCATGATGTGATCGAGGCCGATGTCGCCTTCGCGGGTGTCGAAATAGCGCATGGCGCCGGTACGCGCGTTGACCGCGCCCACGGTGAGCCGGGTCGGATGATGATTGAGCCAGTCCAGATCGACCAGCCCGGCCAGAGTCTCGCGAAGCGGAGAGGTGTCGTAGTAGGACGCCTTCTCGATGCCCACGGCGGCGCTGGCACCCATCCAGGCGGTGGTGCTGGGCCGGAAGAATCCCGGCACGCCACCGGTGAAGATGGCCATGTCGTTGAGCGCGTTGTTCAGCCGCACCGGCAGCCACGGTGCCATGCCCTTGCGTTCGATGCGCTGCCAAAAGGCGTCCAGCCGGTCGAGCCGGTGCTCGGGTCGGTTGCCGGCGATCAGTGCGCCGTTGATCGCGCCGATCGAGGTGCCGATCACCCAGTCGGGCTCGAAGCCCGATTCGTGCAGGGCCTGGTAGGCGCCCACCTGGAAGCTGCCGAGCGCGCCGCCGCCCTGGAGCACCAGCACGTTCTGCGGCCGGCCGGATGCGGTGCAGGCACTGGATGTCCCGGCCGGATCGGCGGTAGCCCGGCGTTTGCTCACTGGGCCACCCAGCCGCCGTCGATGGGCAGGATGGCGCCGGTGATCGAAGCCGCATCATCGCTGCACAGAAAGCGGGCCAGGCTGCCGACCTGATCGATGCCGACGAACTGCTTGGTCGGCTGGGCGGCCAGCATCACGTCCCGGATCACCTCTTCTTCGGTGATGCCGCGCGCCTTGGCGGTATCGGGGATCTGCTTCTCGACCAGCGGGGTGCGCACATAGCCGGGGCAGATGGCATTGACGGTGATGCCCGACTGCGCGGTTTCCAGCGCCACGGTTTTGGTCAGCCCGGCGATGCCGTGCTTGGCGGCGACATAGGCGGCCTTGAACGGGCTGGCGACCAGGGCATGCGCCGATGCCAGATTGATGATCCGGCCCCAGCCGCGCTTCTTCATCGCCGGCACCGCCAGGCGCGTGGTGTGGAAGGCTGAAGTCAGGTTGATGGCGATGATGGCGTCCCATTTGGCGATCGGGAAGTCCTCGATCGGCGAGACGAACTGGATGCCGGCATTGTTGACCAGCACGTCCACGCAGCCGAACTCGGCGATGGCTTCTTCCATCATCGCCTCGATCTCGTCGGGTCGGGTCATGTCCGCCCCGCTGTAGCGCACGGTGACGCCGTGGCCTTCGGCCAGCTCAAGGCGGGTGGCCTCGATCTCGGCGGCATCGCCGAAACCGTTGAGAATGATGTTGGCGCCGGAGGCGGCCAGGGCACGGGCGATGCCCAGGCCGATACCTGACGTGGAGCCGGTGATCAGGGCGGTTTTCTTCGCGAGCATAGTGTTCTCTCGATTGCGGAGGGGAGGGGTGGCCGCGCAGCGTGGCGGATGGCCGGACAGCGGATCGGGCGCGAACGGCCTGATGACTGTTCATGTTGCACCGCGACACGTCCAGTTGTCGATGCCCGCCGCATCGGCGGATATGGCCTGGGGACCGCTATCGATCGGGCAGGCAAACTCGATGAAGTCATATCGAGCGAGTGGCCCCGCTTTGGCCGCAGGCCGCAAGCCGGATCACCAGGGGTCTTGTCCTCGACCCAGTGCGCGCTCGATCAGGCGCTGGAGAAATGCGAAATATCGCTCGATGTAGCTGATCCCGTTTTCGCTGTCGAGCACGAACGGGTTCATCAGGGTGTGGCGCAGGATCGACAGCCGGTCGCCGTGTCCGCTCTCGGTCAGCGTGGCCGGGTCGAGGTGGAGATCGGCCAGTACCCGCGCGGTGTCGGCCGGCCCGAGGGCCTCCGGGCGCAGAGTGGTGCTGGATCCGAAGAATTCGTAGGCCTGCAGCGGCGAAGTTCCGTCCAAACGCAGTTCGCTGAGCAAGCGGCGCACGAAATCGTTCATCGTCGCCACATCCCGGTTGCCGGCCGGATTCATCGCCAGGCAGACCAGATTGGAGTCCGGGGGAAACGGGATGGTGCAGTGCAGCCTGTCGGCCACGGCGTCGGCAAAGTCTTGCGCCGCCGCCACGAAGGCCTCGCGGTTGCGGATTGTCTGCGCCTGGATCCGGCCGAAATGCGCGCAGTCCAGCGGCAGCACCTGATGGGCGACGTAGACCGAGGCGGCGGCGGTGCCGGGCTTGGAGCCTTCCGGAATGTAGCGGCCGAGGTGTCGGTAGCGGCGGAAAAAATCGCTCTCCCGCTCGCTGCCGAACACGTAGTCGGCGTCTTCGGCCAGCAGGGCCATCGTGCGCTGGTCGCGGCACACGAATGCGCCGGCGCCGTAGGGAATGTAGCCGAGTTTGTGCGGGTCGATGGTCACCGAATCGGCCTCACCGAGTGCGGCGTAGGCGGAGTGGACTTCCGGCGATGGAAAATCCACGAACTCGCGACGCATGGTCTCGATCGGGCGCAGCGAACCGTCGGTCGCGCGAAACAGGGTGGCCAGATAGCCGCCCCAGGCGGCATCGACATGCACCGCGAAACCCAGTCCCTGCGCAGCGAACCGGGCGCGCGCCGCGATCACGCCATCGACCGGGTCGACGGTGCCGAACTCGGTGCTGCCCAGCACCGGCACCACCATCAGCACCGGCTGGCCGGCGGCCCGGCAGCGCTGGAGTTCGGCGTCCAGGGCGTCGAGATCCAGGCGCATGCCGCGCTCGGGCAGGATGCGCAGCTGATCGCGACCGAGACCGAGCAGCTTCATGCCTTTCGACCACGAATAATGCGCGGTCACCGGCGCCAGCACTGCGGGCGGCCGGAGCGTCGGGTGACGCTCAAAAAACGCGACCAGACCCAGCGTCTCGATGCGCGCGGCGCGCACCGCAGCCAGCCAGTGCGCCTGCTCGCCGGCCGGGCAATCGGCCAGGAACGCATCCCAGGCGCTCAGCAGGGCCAGGCCCTGATCCGGGCTGAGGTTGAATGCCGAGACATCGTCGTCGGGCAGCATCAGTCCCGGTGGGCCGGCCGTGCGCAGCGCGACCGGAAACGCCTTGAGCGACAGGGCAAGCCGAAGTCCCTGGAAATTGGCCGTGGTGCCGCCCGATGTCAGGTGGCCGAATGCGCAATCCGGCCGGCCTGGGTCGTCGCGAAACCCGACCATGCGCGCCAGCTGCAGGCCGGCCTTCAGCTCCAGATCGATGGTGACCGGCGCCGCTTCCTCGCTGACATTGTTCGGGTTGTAGGGCAGGGTGAGGTAGTGGGCGGCGAGGCCGGGCAGCAGCAGATCGGACACCATATGGCCCAGATAGCGCTGGCTGTGGAATGGCACCGAGCGCTTGAGCGCCGCCGACAGGCTGTGCAGCTCACGGCGCAGGCGCGCTTCCATCGCCTCGAACTGCGGACTCTGCCGGGCGCGGGTCGGGATGGCCGGCGGGTCTTCGGGATGCAGGTTCCGGCGCCAGTAGACGTGGTCGCGCAGAAACTCGACCACCAGTTGTTCCAGCAGCGCGTCGTTCTCGCCGTAGGGCCCCAGAAAGCAGGCGTCGAGTGTCGGGTCGCTCATCACAGCCAGCCGTTGATGAAGCCCAGCGGGTGGTGGCTGCGCGCCACCGAATACATGAATCCGAAACAGGCCAGCGCCAGCAGATAGAAGCGCGCCTTGGCCCTGCGGCTACGCGCGCGCTTGAGCGCCAGCGAGCCGAACACGATATAGGCCGCCAGCAATGACAGTTTGACCGCCAGCCAGGGCGTGCTCAGCGGATTCAGATGCAGCACCGCCAGCAGCATGAGGGCGGCGGTCACCAGCGCGGTGTCGATGCCGTAGCTGAGGTAGCGCACCGGTGCGGCCATCGCCAGCCTGAGCCCGGCCAGCACGCCCAGGCCACGCATGGCGAACAGTGCCCCGCTGCCGAGCGCCAGGAAAATGTGCACCAGTTTGATCTGAAGGTAGTACTCGGCCACGAACCCATCCTGTTGTTGTCGATCACACGCTGCATTCTGCGACATTCACCTCGGATGCGTGGCGCACGGCCGTCCTGCTGTCCGGCGATCAACCGGCGCCGCCGTCGGCGCGCGGGGTGAGATAGATCCAGGCCGAGCGCAGCGCCCACGGACCGAAAGCCAGCAACCAGCCCAGCGCGGCCGCCGCCTGCCAGGCCAGGCCGTCATTGCCCAGCTCGCCGAACACGCGAATCAGCGCGACCCCCTGGATCAGCCCGAAGGCGAACCAGGCCGTCCCGGTCATGTGCAGCGGTCGGCCGCTGTGGCCTTGCGTCACCCGGGTGACCATGGCGACCAGCAGGCTGCCGAAAAAGCCCACCGCCAGGGCGTGACTCGGCGCCCGGCCCAGCGCGAACTGGTCGCTGACCAGCAGCCACAGGCTTTGCGCGCTGTACAGCGCAAACGCCAGCGGCAACCAGGCCAGGCCGATGAACAGCACCCGCAGCAGACCGGGCATGGCCGCGCGCGGCCACCACCGCCAGAGCATCCAGGCAAACAACCCGGCCAGCGGCAGGTCGGCCAGCCACAGCCAGGCATAGACATGGCTCAGCTCCAGCCACAGGTGAGCGGCGATCAGCAGCCACATTGCCGCCAGCAGCCACATCGGCCGCCACACCTGATAGCTGGCGACCACCCGGCTGGCAAAGAACGGGACCATCCGGTGACAGACCGTGACGTAGACCGGCAGGGCAAAGCCGATCAGACCGAGTTTGATCGCCGCAAACGGCAGCAGCACCTGGCCGGGCACATGCAGCCAGATGGCATAAAGGGTGAAGCCCAGCAGGCCCATGGCCAGCGCCAGCCAGGCGCTGACCGCGTGCCAGGTCCGGCCGGTTTCGCGCCACAGCACGCTCAACAACGACGCCATGCCGGACAGCCAGCCGGCCAGGGTGAACAGTGCGCCCAAGTGCAGCAGATGGTCGAAGCCCCACAGCCCGATCAGGGTGAGCGCCTGACCGCCCAACAGCCCCAGACCGACCGGCAGATAATGCCAGCGACCGAGGTCGGGCTGGCCCATCCAGCGCGGAAACACGGTCAGCAGGAAACCGAACATGAACGGTGCCAGCACCTGATAGGGCATCACGATGGCATGTGCCCAGCCGGCCGGGATGGGTGGTTGCGGCAGGCTGAACAACTGCCAGCGCATCGCCACCAGCCAGGCCGTCCACCAGGCCATCGCCGCCAGGACATTGAGCGCGCCAATCAGAAACAACAGCCGATGCGGCGCCTGGGCCAGCACCGGGAGGGAAATCGATAGACGGTCGAATGGCAAATTCATGCCGCCAGTCTCGCAACGTCTTCGCGCCGGGTCATTGATACAGGTCAGGCCGTCGCGGGAGATGCCCGAAACGGTGATCGAACGGCCGCGCCTGCTTCAGCAAGAGACCAAGGCCGCGCCGATGGCAGGGGCGGCCAAGGCCACGAAGAAAGAGGGGCGGCCAATGCCGCGAAAAAAGAGGGGCGGCCAAGGCCGCGTCAAAAAAATGGGGCGGCCAAGGCCGCCCCAAAGAGGAGAGCATCAACAACGGTGCAATCAGCGTGCCTGTTCGACCGGTTCGGTCGCCGGCGTCGGGGCTGTGGTGGGGGCGATCCACAGCCGGGCGGTGAACAGCGCGATCAACGCGGCGCCGACGCTGAAGATTACGTCGCCCGGCACCCGCAGCCAGACCAGCAGCTCGATGATCGGCTGGCCCATGAACTCGGCCGAGCGGGCGAACCAATAGCCGTTCTCCAGTGCGGCATGCAACTGCAGCAGACCCATCGGCAGCAGGGTCAGCAGGGCCATCAGGCTCAGGCCGATGTTCAGGCTCCAGAAACTCTGCGCCAGCAGGGTGTCGCTCCACACCGCTTTGGGCTTGAGGCCGCGCAGGCAGAACAGCATCAGGCCGATACCCAGCATGCCGTACACGCCGAACAACGCGGTGTGTCCGTGCAGCGGTGTGAGGTTGAGGCCCTGCATGTAGTACAGCGCCAGCGGCGTGTTGATCAGGAAGCCGAACAGACCGGCGCCGACCAGATTCCAGAATGCCACCGCCAGGAAGAACATGATCGGCCAGCGGTAGCGACTCATCCAGGGCGTGGCCTTGCCGTGCTTGTAGGTGTCGTAGGCTTCCAGACCGATCAGCGCCAAAGGCACCACTTCCAGCGCAGAGAACGTTGCGCCTAGCGCAAGCACCGCCGTCGTGGTACCGGCGAAGTACAGGTGGTGGAAGGTGCCCAGCACGCCGCCGGCCATGAAGATCATGGTCGCGAACAGCACCGCCACGGTGGCGGTCTGGCCGCGCACCAGGCCCAGCTTGACGAACAGGAAGCTGATCACCGCGGTGGCGAACACTTCGAAGAAGCCCTCGACCCACAGATGCACCACCCACCAGCGCCAGTACTCGACCATCGACAGCGAGGTGTGCTCGCCCCACATCAGGCCCGCGCCGTAGAACACGCCGATCGCCACCACCGACAGGAACAGCAGCCCGACGATCGAGGACATCTCGTCGCGCCGCTTCAGCGCCGGCCACAGCGCCCGGCCGACCAGCACCAGCCAGAGCATCAGGCCGATGAACAGGAACGCCTGCCAGAACCGTCCGATATCGACGTATTCCCAGCCCTGATGGCCGAACAGGAAATTGTATTCCAGGCCCATTTTCTGCATTACCGCAAACCACTGTCCGGCGAATGCGCCGACCACGATCACCAGCAGGCAGACGAACAGAAAGTTGACGCCCAGCCGCTGGAATCGCGGCTCGTGGCCGGATATCGCCGGGCCGATGTACAGGCCGGTGGCCAGCCAGGCGGTGGCGATCCACAGCACCGAAAGCTGCGTGTGCCAGGAGCGGGTCAGCGAATACGGCAGGATATCGGCGAGTGCGAAGCCATACAGCTCCTGGCCTTCGACCTGATAGTGCGCAGTGATGGCGCCCAGCGCGATCTGCACCAGAAACAGCGCCATCACCAGCCAGAAATACTTTCCGGTTGCCTTCATCGAGGCCGTGGGCACCATATTTTCCAGCGGGTCGCGCGCCGGCGGCGTCAGGCGCGGCTCCTGGCCGTGATAGACGGCGTAGTGCCAGGCCAGCAGGCCGATGCCGGCCAGCATGAAGAGGATGCTGAACACCGTCCACAGGAAGGCCGTTGAGGTCGGCGCATTGCCGACCAGCGGCTCGTACGGCCAGTTGCTGGTGTAGCTTCTGCCGCCGCCGTCCGGACGTTCGGCGGCTGCCGCCCAGGATGCCCAGAAGAAGAAGCCGGTCATCGCCTGCCGGTTATCGGCATCGGGGATGGTGTCGTTCTTCATCGCATACGACTCGCGCAGCGCGGCGGTTTCCGGGTGGTTTCCGAACAGGCTCAGGTAATGCGCAGCGGTCTCGCGGATCGCCACGGCGCGCTCGTCGGGCACCACCAGGGTGGCGCTGTCCGGGTCGTAGGTATTGGCCCGGATGGCCGGTTGAAGCTCGGCCTGAACCTTGGCGCGATCGCCGTCGCCGAGTTCATCGAAATTCCGCCCGAACTGTGCCTGAGCCCTCAAATCGAGCCAGGCCAGGGTTTCCCGATGCAGCCAGTCGGCGCTCCAGTCCGGTGCCACCAGGGCGCCGTGGCCCCAGATCGAGCCGAGCTGCATGCCGCCCATCGACTGCCAGACCTGCCGGCCGCGCTCGATGTCGGCCCGGGTGTAGATCGTCTCGCCGCTTTCCGAGACGACCTGCTCGGGCATCGGCGGCGCTTGACGATGGACCTCGCCGCCCATCCACAGCAGCACGCTGAAGGAGGCGACCAACAGGGCCGAAAGGCCCCACCAGAGTTTCCGGGTTACGCTCATGACACGATGCTCCATTGCGGAATGGAGCCATGCTCGGGTCGCGAGGCGCCGGTCGCACTGACCCAGGTCAAGCGCGGGTCAGCCCGGTGCCGGATCGCCGGCAGCGCGATGCACGGGTCGATCGGGCCGACTACTGGCGCAGCACTGGCCGGGCCATTTCCTTCAGCCGCTCGATATCGACCAGCTCCATGTCGCGCCGCTCGACCCGGATCAGCCCGTTCGACTGGAACCGGCGCAGCACCCGACTGACGGTTTCGGCGGCCAGGCGCAGGTAGTTGGCGATATCGGTGCGCGCCATGGTCAGGGTGAAGCGCCGGGCCGAAAAACCGCGCGCGGCATAGCGCTGGGACAGCGCTACCAGAAACGCGGCCATGCGTTCATCGGCGGTGTAGTCGCCGGCCAGCAGGGCGGCCTTGCCGATGTCGGCGCTGAGCAGGCGAAACAGGTGACTCTGCAGGCCGGGCATCTTCTGCGCCAGCGTGGCCATTTTCGGGAACGAGAACCGGCACAACATCACCGTGTCCAGCGCGACCGCATTGCACGGATAGTGCGATTGGTGGATCGCGTTGAGGCCGATCACTTCGCCGGGCAGAAAGAATCCGAGCACCTGCTCGCGGCCATCCGGGTCGACCACGAAGGTCTTGACGGTGCCGGCGCGAACGGCGGCGATGGCATTGAACGGATCGCCCTCACGAAAGATGTGCTCGTCTGCATGGAACGGCCCGATGTGCTCGACCAGGCAGTGCAGTTCGAGCAGGGCGGACTTGTCGTAGCCCTGCGACAGGCAGGCATCGGAAAACGCGCAGGTGCTGCAAAAGCGCAGGGCATCGCCATCATCGGCGATCGGGTTCAGCGCGCGGCGCAGGCCGCCGGGTGAGCTCACTGGCAATGGCTCCCGAGCGCCGGACAGCGGCGCGCCGGGCCGTTCAGATGGCCTTGGAGAAGTTCGCCGGTGTGGGCGTTTGAAGGTATCGGTCGAAGCACATGGCGATGATACGCAACAACATCCGTCCGCGCAGGCTCACCGAGATCCGGCGCGGCGAGGCCGAGACCAGGCCATCGCTGGACAGGGGTTCCAGGCACGCCAGTGCGTCAGAAAAGTATCTTTTGAAATCAATGTCATAACGATCCTCGATGGCCGGGATGTCGACTTCGCCCTGGCACATCAGCTGCTGGATCAGGTCGGCCCGCAGGACATCGTCGAGGTCCAGATTCAGGCCGCGCCAGACCGGCAGCCGGCCGGCATCGATGGCCGCCTCCCAGCTGGGCAGGTCGCGGAAGTTCTGGCTGAAGCTGTCGCCGATGTGGCTGATCGCGCTCACGCCCAGTCCGATCAGGTCGCTGTCGGCATGGGTGGTGTAGCCCATGAAGTTGCGATGCAAGCCGCCGCGTTCCTGGGCGAGCGAAAGGTCGTCGTCGGGCAGCGCGAAGTGGTCCATGCCGATGTAGCGATAGCCGGCGGCCGACAGCTTGTCGATGGCCAGCTTGAGCAGGCCGAGCTTGTCCTCGGGGCTGGGCAGATCTTCGGCGTCAATCTGGGTCTGGCCGCGGAACATCTTCGGCAGATGGGCATAGCTGTAGATCGCCAGCCGGCTGGGGCGGGTCTGGATGACGGTGTCGAGGGTGCGGGCAAAGCCCTCGGCGTTCTGTTTCGGCAGGCCGTAGATCAGATCGATGTTCACCGAACGAAAGCCGTGGGCGCGGCAGTCGTCGATCACCTGCATGGTCTCTTCGACGCTCTGGATGCGGTTGACCGCCTTCTGGACGACCGGGTCGAAGTCCTGCACGCCCAGGCTGGCCCGGTTGAAGCCGGCTTCGGCCAGTTCGGCGATCTCTCCCGGCCGCACGCTGCGCGGGTCGAGTTCGATCGAGAAATCGCGCTGCGCGCTGCGGCTGAAGGTGAAATGCTGGCCCAGGCTCTCGACCAGCTCGCGCAGCTGCCAGGCGTGGAGGAAATTGGGCGTGCCGCCACCCAGATGCAGCTGGATCACTTCCCGGTCGCGGTCGAACAGCGGAGCGACCGACTCGATTTCGCGCAACAGCCGCAGGCGATAGCTTTCGCCCTTGGACTCGTCGCGGGTGATCAGCCGGTTGCAGCCGCAGTAGAAGCACGGGCTGAAGCAATACGGCACGTGCAGATACAGCGACAGCCGGCGCGGAATGGGGTCTTCGTTGCTGACCCGGGCAACCTCGGCGTAGGACGCGGCGGTGAAGGCGTCGCTGAACTGCGGCGCCGTGGGGTAGGAGGTATAGCGCGGCCCGGGCCGGTCGTAGCGGCGCAGCAGGTCGGCATCGAATGGAGGTATGGCGGTCATGAGGCGACAGTGTGCCGACCCCTGGGCGGCCGGCGCCTTGATATCGGTCAAGTCCTGACCGGCAATTGAAAGCCCGGCCCGGTGCCCGGACAATGACGGCCTTGCCCCGACTGTCGAGCCGCCATGACCCTGCTGCGCATGACCGAGCTGCCGCTTGCCGGCAAACGCCTGCTGATTCGCGAAGACCTCAACGTGCCGTTTCGCGACGGCCAGATCACCTCCGAGCAGCGCATTCTGGCGGCCCTGCCCACCCTGCGCCTGGCGCTGGATCAGGGTGCGGCGGTGATGGTGCTTTCGCACCTGGGACGGCCGAAGGAGGGTGTCTGGACCGAGGCCGACTCGCTGGCGCCGGTGGCGGCGCGGCTGGCCGAGCACCTGGGTCGCGAGGTGCCGCTGGTTCGCGATTATCTCGACGGCGTCGCAGTCGCTCCGGGACAGATCGTGCTGCTGGAGAACTGCCGTATGAACGTCGGCGAGAAGGCCGACGATGCGGCGTTGGCCGAGAAGTACGCCGCGCTGTGCGATCTTTTCGTGATGGATGCCTTCGGTGCCGCACATCGCGCCCAAGCGTCCACCCACGGCGTGATTCGCGCCGCCAGGACGGCTTGCGGCGGCCCGCTGCTGATGGCCGAGCTGGACGCGCTGGCCAGGGCGCTGCACCAACCGGCCCGCCCGCTGCTGGCCATCGTCGGCGGCGCCAAGGTGTCGACCAAGCTGGAACTGCTGTCCAGCCTGCTGCCCAAGGTCGACCAGTTGATCGTCGGCGGCGGCATCGCCAATACCTTTCTGGCGGCGTTGGGCCACCCGGTGGGCAAGTCACTGCACGAACCAGACCTGCTCGATGCCGCGCGGGCCATCCTGGCGCAGGCCGAGCGGCAGGGCGCGCACATTCCGCTGCCCACCGATGTGGTGGTGGCCGATCGGTTCAGCGCCGATGCCAGCGCCCGGGTGACGCCGGTGGACGGCGTGACCGCCAACGAGATGATTCTCGATATCGGGCCGGACACTGCAGCCGCCTACGCCCGGCTGGTCGCCGATGCCGGTACGGTGATCTGGAACGGGCCGGTCGGCGTGTTCGAATTCGAGGCGTTCGCGGCCGGCACCCGCGCGCTGGCCGAAGCGATCGCCGGATCGGATGCCTTTTCGATTGCCGGTGGCGGCGACACGCTGGCCGCGGTGGATGGTTTCGGCGTGGCCGACCGGATCGGCTACATCTCCACCGGTGGCGGCGCGTTCCTCGAATTCTGCGAGGGCAAGGAGTTGCCGGCGGTCGCGGCCCTGCGCGCCCGCAGCGATGGATAGGTGGCACATCCGGGTCAGTCGACGCCTGCGCGGGCGACTGCGCGCCGCGCTGCTCGGTCGCCACGGCGTGGGCATCGTTGCCGACACCCGTAACGGCATGCTGCTGCTCGACCCGCGCGACTACACGGTGTCCAAGAAGCTGCTCCGGCATGGCGAGTACGACTGGCCGGTGATCGAGGCGTTGACTGCGATTCTCCAGTCCCGGCCGGGCCCGTTGCTGGTGATCGGCTGTCATCTGGGTGCCCTGTTGGTGCCGCTGGCGCGGGTGGCGGAATCGACCCTCGGCTTCGAGGCCAACCCGCGCAATTTTGCGCTGCTGCGGGCCAACGTCCGGTTGAATGCACTGGATGCCGTGCGCATCGAGAACCGGGCGGTGATGGATGCCGAGGGCGAAGTCCGGATCAGCCACGATCTGATCAACTCCGGCGCCAGCCATGTCGATATGGCCAGTGACGACCGACCGGCCACGACATCCGTCCCGGCCATTGCGCTCGACCGCTGGTTCGACGGCCAGCCACCCGCCTTCCGCTTGGCGGTGATGGATGCCGAGGGCGCGGAGAGCCACATCATCGACGGTGGCGAACGCACGTTTGCAGCCGTGGAGTTGCTGTACACCGAAGTATCGCCGCGCGCGCTCGAGCGCCAGGGCCGAAGCCTGGCCCGGCTGGCCGACCAGTTGGCTCGACATTTCAGCTATGCCCACGACATCCAGAGCGGCGCACCGCAAGCGATTCCCGGCGCGGTCGCCGACGTGGTTCGCCGGTTCGAGGGCAGCCGCGAAGTCCACAACCTGTTGCTGAGCAAGCGTGTCCTGGTGGCACAGGATCGCGTCGGAGCCTGACCGGCCGCGTACGCGGCCCGACCGAAGGCCGATTTCATACGATTGCAGTCCGCCATAGCGGCGCTTTGGGTCTGCTATGTTGTCGCCACACCAAAAAACGACAATATCATGGCCGACCAGATTCGACGAACCAAAATCCTCGCCACACTCGGCCCCGCCACCGACGCTCCCGGCAAGATCGAGGCGCTGCTCAAAGCCGGCGTCAACGTGGTCCGGATGAACTTTTCGCACGGCACGCCGGCCCAGCATGCCGCGCGCGCCGAAGCGGTACGGACTGCCGCGCGGGCACTGGGCATCGAGGTCGGCATCCTGGCCGACATGCAGGGGCCGAAGATTCGAATCGAGAAGTTCGCCGAGGGCCGGGTTGCGCTCAAGGCCGGTCAGGCCTTCGCGCTGCGCTGCGACGCGAACGCCGGGCCGGGCGATGAGACCGGTGTCGGGGTCAGCTATCTGGGGCTGGTCGATGATGTCCGGGTCGGCGATGTTCTGCTGCTCGATGATGGCCTGGTGACGCTGACCGTGGAATCGATCGAGGGCACCACGATCCACACCCAGCTGATCAACGATGGCGTGCTGTCCGACCGCAAGGGCCTCAACCGGCTCGGTGGCGGGCTGTCGCTGGGCGCGCTCAGCGACAAGGACCGCGCCGACATCGGCCACGCTGCGGCGCTGGGCGCGGACTTTCTGGCCATCTCGTTCTGCCGATCCGCCGAGGACATGCACGAGGCGCGCGCGCTGGCCGAAGCCGCCGGCTGGCGGCCGCACCTGGTGGCCAAGATCGAGCGCGCCGAAGCGATCGAGAACCTGACCGAGATCACCCTGGCCAGCGATGCGGTCATGGTCGCGCGTGGCGATCTGGGCGTGGAGATCGGCGATGCCGAGCTGCCCGGCCTGCAGAAGAAAATCATCCGTGAGGCGCTTGCCCACAACCGGGTGGTGATCACCGCCACCCAGATGCTGCAATCGATGGTCGACAACCCCATCCCGACCCGCGCCGAGGTGCTGGATGTCGCCAACGCGGTCATCGACGGCACCGATGCCGTGATGCTTTCGGCCGAGACCGCGTCGGGACTGTATCCGGTCAAGGCGGTCGAGGCGATGGTGCGGATCTGCTTGGGCGCCGAGCGCCAGTTCAGCCACGACACCGACTTCGAAAAGGCCCAGCGCGGCCTGGCCCGGTCGGATCAGGCGATCGCCATGGCCACCATGTTTCTGGCCGAGCACATCCGGGTGCGGGCGATCATCGCGCTGACCGAGTCGGGTGGTACAGCCCGTTATCTGTCGCGCTTCCGTTCCGATGTGCCGATTTACGGGCTGGCCCGTCACCCGGGCGCGCGCCGGCAGATGGCGCTGATGCGTGAGGTCACCCCGACCGAGTTCGACAGCCGCGGCATGGCCGCGCACGAAGCGGCACGGGTTGCAGTGCGCCAGCTGTTCGGCGCCGGCTTGCTGAGCCAGGGCGACCGGGTGCTGTTCACCAGCGGCGACAGCATGGAGTCGACCGGCGCGACCAACACCCTGCGCCTGCTGGCGGTCGGTCCCGACGGCACGGCACAGGGCCTGGCGGCGCTATAATCGAGGGCTGTCCCGGCGTTCGCGGCGTTTGCCACCCCGCGCGCGTGCCGGCCCCTCTTTTCGCAGCCCAGCAGGTCTCCCAATGAGCATCGAACAACTCGAAAGCACCGCCCAGGCCATGGTCGCGCCCGGCAAGGGCATCATCGCCATCGACGAATCGTCCAACACCGTCAAGAAGCGTTTCGAAGCGGTCGGCATCGAAAACACCGAAGAAAACCGCCGCGCCTACCGCGAACTGCTGCTGACCGCGCCCGGTGCCGCCGAGCACCTGTCGGGCGCCATCCTGTTCGACGAAACCATCCGCCAGAAGACCCGCGACGGCGTCCCCTTCACTGAGGTGATGCACAAGGCCGGCATCATTCCCGGCATCAAGGTCGACAAGGGCACCCAGCCGCTGGCCGGTTATCCGGGCGAGCTGATCACCGAAGGCCTCGATGGCCTGCGCGACCGGCTCAAGGAGTACTACGCGCTCGGCGCGCGCTTCGCCAAATGGCGGGCGGTGATCACCATCGGCGACGATATTCCGTCCGGTACCTGCATTGAAGCCAATGCCCACGCGCTGGCGCGCTACGCCTCGCTGTGTCAGGAGCAGGGCCTGGTGCCGATCGTCGAGCCGGAAGTGCTGATGGATGGCGAGCACGACATCGAGACCTGCTACGAAGTGACCGAAGTGGTGCTGCGTTCGGTGTTCGGCGCGCTCTACGATTTCGACGTGTTGCTGGAAGGCACGATTCTCAAGGCGTCGATGGTGCTGCCCGGCAAGGGTTGCCCCGAACAGGCCAGCGTGGAGGAAGTAGCCGAGGCCACCCTGCGTTGCCTGCGCAGTGCCGTCCCGGCGATTCTGCCGGGCATCGTGTTCCTGTCCGGCGGCCAGTCCGATGCCGACGCCACCGCGCACCTCAATGCCATGAACCAGATGGGCGGCAATCCCTGGCCCTTAAGCTTCAGCTACGGCCGTGCCATGCAATCGGCGGCCCTGAAACTGTGGTCCAAGGACATGAAGGGCAATTTTGCCGCCGCACAGGCTACCGTGGCCAAGCGTGCCCGCGAGAATGGCCTGGCCGCGCTCGGCGAGTGGACCAGCGCCGGCTGACCCGCCCCTCGTCGCCAGGCAACCAGGCCCGCCCCTGCCGGGGCGGGCCACGCCCGCGTCCGTGATCCCTGGCGTGGTCTCGGCATCCGGATTCAGAAAAAGTGCGCCGCGTACCGGAAGACAGCTGGGCTGATCCGGCGCGCCGGCGCGCGTTCGGCGTCGATCGCAGACCCGCAGCGGTTGAAACTGCCGTGTCGGTGCGCGTAGTCTCACGGTCAGGTCGCGTTTATCGTCGACATCGGAGCACTGCATGGATCGGCAAGCCGCCCCCGCCACGCCGGACCAAGCCAGCCGCAAGCGCGAGCTTTCGGTGTTTCTGTTCCTGACCGTGGTGCTGGCACCGCTGATGTCGGCGGCCATCGTCGGTGCGATGGGGCTCGGTATCTGGATCTGGCAGATGATCAACGGCCCGCCCGGGAGTTGATGTGGGACAGACTCCCGCCAATCCTGGCCGACGCGCTTTTCTGCGCGGCAGATCGCAGCTGCGGACCGTGATGCGACCGCCCTGGGCGCAGCCCGAACGCTCGTTTGTCGACCTCTGTCAGACGTGTGGCGCCTGTGTCAGCGCCTGTCCCGAGCACGTGTTGCGGGTTGGCGCCGGCGGCTTCCCGGAGGTCGATTTCAGCGCCGGGGAGTGCACGTTCTGCAAGGCCTGCGTGACGGGTTGCGAACCACAGGCTCTGACCCTGAGCCGGCCCCAGCCCTGGGACTGGCGCGCCAGCATTGGCGCGGAATGTCTGACCGCGCAGGGCGTGCATTGCCAGAGCTGCCGGGACGTCTGCCCGGCGTCGGCAATCCGCTTTGCATCGTCATCAGCGGTGCCCAGGCCGACGTTGGACACCGAGCTCTGCACTGCCTGCGGTGCCTGTCTGCGTGCCTGCCCGACTGGCGCGATCACGCTGCGGCTACCCGTAGCCGAGGCGCCGGCATGAGCGACATGCTGCACATCGCCAGCGTCGTCGTGCAGCACCGCCCCGAGGCCGCTGCCGGACTGGATGCCGCCCTGGCTGGACTGTCCGGACTCGAGTTGGCGGTGCGTGAAGGCAGCCAGAGCATCGTGATATGCGAAAGCGCCGACGAGCGCACGTTGATCGACCGAATCGAAAGTCTCAGGTCCATCGCCGGGGTGATCGGCGTCAGTCTGGTCCACCACCACGCCGAGTCGCGCCAATCGCTTTACGAGGAAATGTGAAATGACCACACGTCGCGATTTCATCCGTCACTCGGCGGTAGGCAGCGCCGCAGCGGCAGCCGGCATTTCGATTCCGGCCGCCGCACAGAACGTGCTGCTGGAGCGGCCATTGACCGAGCTGAAATGGTCCAAGGCGCCGTGCCGCTTTTGCGGCACCGGCTGCGGAATCAATGTCGCGGTCAAGGAAGGCCGGGTGGTGGCCACTCACGGCGATATCCACGCCGAGGTCAATCGCGGTCTGAACTGCGTCAAGGGCTACTTCCTGTCCAAGGTCATGTACGGCTCGGACCGGCTGACCCGACCGATGCTGCGAAAGAAGGATGGCGTCTACGCCAAGGACGGCGACTTCGAGCCGGTGAGCTGGGACGAGGCGTTCGACGTAATGGCCGCGCAGTTCAAGCGGGTGCTGAAGGAAAAAGGCCCGAACGCGATCGGCATGTTCGGGTCGGGGCAATGGACGGTGTGGGAAGGCTACGCCGCCAACAAGCTGTTCAAGGCCGGCTTTCGCAGCAACAACATCGACCCCAACGCACGCCACTGCATGGCCTCGGCGGTGATGGGCTTCATGCGCACGTTCGGCATGGATGAGCCGATGGGCTGCTACGACGACATCGAGCATGCCGACGCCTTCGTGCTGTGGGGCTCGAACATGTCCGAGATGCACCCGGTGCTGTGGAGCCGGGTGGCCGACCGACGGCTGTCGCATCCGCACGTCAAGGTCTGCGTGATGTCCACCTTCGAGCATCGCAGTTTCGATCTGGCCGATATTCCGATCGTCTTCCGGCCGCAGACCGATCTGGTCATCCTCAATTTCATCGCCAACCACATCATCCAGAGCGGAAAGGTCAACCGGGACTTCGTCGACAAGCACGTATCGTTCAAGCTCGGCGCCGACGACATCGGCTACGGTCTGCGTCCCGAGCATCCGCTCGAGGCCGCGGCGGGCAATGCCGACAAGGCCAACACTGGCGAGCCGATCGATTTCGAGCGCTTCGCTGAATTCGTGCGTCCATACACGCTGGATCATGCGGTGAAGATGAGCGGGGCCGAGCGGGGCTTCCTGCTCAAGCTGGCCGAGCTGTACGCCGATCCCAATGTCAAGGTGATGAGTTTCTGGACCATGGGCTTCAACCAGCACACCCGCGGGGTGTGGGCCAACAACATGGTCTACAACATCCATCTGTTGACCGGCAAGATTTCCGAACCCGGCAACAGTCCGTTCTCGCTGACTGGCCAGCCTTCGGCCTGCGGCACCGCGCGCGAGGTCGGCACGTTCTCGCATCGGCTGCCGGCCGACATGGTGGTGACCAACCCGGAGCACCGCCGTCACGCCGAAGAGATCTGGAAGGTCCCGCACGGCATCATCCAGGAAAAACCCGGCCTGCACGCCGTGGCGCAGAACCGGGCGCTCAAGGACGGCACGCTCAACGCCTACTGGGTACAGGTCAACAACAACATCCAGGCCGCCGCCAACCTCAACGAGGAAGGCTTGCCCGGCTACCGCAACCCGGACAACTTCATCGTGGTCTCCGAGGCCTATCCCACGGTCACCGCCCAGGCCGCCGACCTGATTCTGCCGGCAGCGATGTGGGTGGAGAAAGAGGGCGCCTACGGCAACGCCGAGCGCCGCACCCATTTCTGGCACCAACTGGTCAAAGCGCCGGGTCAGGCGCGCTCGGATCTGTGGCAGCTGATGGAATTTTCTCGCCGCTTCCAGATCGAGGAGGTCTGGCCGGAGGAGGTTCTGGCTGCCAATCCCGAGTTCCGTGGCAAGACGCTGTTCGATGTGCTGTTCAGAAACGGCAAGGTCGATCGTTTCGGTCTGGAGCAGCTCGATCCCGACTACGATTGCGACGAATCCAGGGCATTCGGCTTCTATGTTCAGAAGGGATTGTTCGAGGAATACGCCGAGTTCGGCCGCGGCCATGCCCACGATCTGGCCGACTTCGATACCTATCACCGGGTCCGCGGGCTGCGCTGGCCGGTGGTCGACGGCCAGGAGACCCGCTGGCGCTACCGGGAGGGTCTCGATCCCTACGTGAAGGCCGGCAAGGGCGTCGAGTTCTATGGCAACGCCGATGGCCGGGCGGTGATCTGGGCGCTGCCTTACGAGCCGGCGGCCGAGGAGCCGGACGCCGACTACGACCTGTGGCTGGTGACCGGCCGGGTGCTGGAACACTGGCATTCGGGTTCGATGACCATGCGCGTGCCCGAGCTGTATCGCAGCTTTCCGCACGCGCCGGTGTTCATGCATCCCGACGATGCTGCGGTGCGCGGCCTGCGTCGCGGCCAGGAGGCGACCATCGCCACCCGCCGCGGCGAAATCCGCGCTCGGGTCGAGACCCGTGGCCGCGACCGCCCGCCGCGCGGGCTGGTATTCGTGCCCTGGTTCGATCCGGCGGTGATGATCAACAAACTCACGCTCGACGCCACCGATCCGATTTCCAAGCAGACCGACTTCAAGAAATGCGCCTGCCGGATCGCGCGGACATGAGCGGGGCCTTCGACGGAGTGGCAACCATGCGCAGACTGACACTGGCCGCGGCCGCCGCCGCCGCGCTTGCGACAGCCCTGGCCGCCATGGCTCAGGATCCCGATGCCGATCGCCCGGTGGCTGCCGAGCGGGCCAACCAGTCGATCGACCCGTTCCGACTCGACGCGCCGCTCGATACCGAGCCGGCGCCGGCGCCGATGGCGCGGGTCGAGAACCGCGACCTGCGCCGCCAGCGTGGCTGGCCCGAGCAGCCACCGACCATCCCGCACGCCATCGACGGCTACCAGGTCGATATCAATTCCAATCGCTGCATGCTGTGTCATTCGCGATCCGGAACCGAGCGTTTTCAGGCGCCGATGGTCAGCGTGACTCACTTCATGGACCGCGATGGCCAGGTGCTGGCGCAGGTCTCGCCGCGCCGATACTTCTGCACCCAGTGCCACGTCGTGCAAACCGACGCCACCCTGCTGGTCGGCAACGACTTCGTCGATGTCGATTCAGTGATCGCAGCGGACGAGGGGGAGTAGGCCCGTGTTCGCACGGCTGCGCGGCACATTGCGTTCGGCCTGGGCGACGTTGCGCGCGCCCAGCGTCCATTTCAGCCTGGGTTTTTTGACCCTGGGCGGCTTCATTGCCGGCATCGTGTTCTGGGGCGGGTTCAACACGGCGCTGGAAGTCACCAACACCGAAGCGTTCTGCGTGTCCTGTCACGAGATGAAAGACAATGTGTTCGCGGAGTTGAAGCCGACCATCCACTACAGCAACCGTTCCGGGGTGCGCGCCACCTGCCCGGACTGCCACGTGCCGCACGACTGGACCGACAAGATCGCCCGCAAGACCCAGGCTTCCAAGGAGGTCTGGGGCAGGATTTTCGGCACCATCAGCACGCGCGAGAAATTCCTCGACAAACGCCTGGAGCTGGCCAAGCACGAATGGGCACGACTGAAGGCCAACGATTCGCTGGAATGCCGCAACTGCCACGACTTCGAGTACATGGACTTCACCCGCCAGAGCGTCCGCGCCGGCCGCATCCACAGCCGCTGGCTGGAGGGCGGCGAGAAGACCTGCATCGACTGCCACAAGGGCATCGCCCACCGGCTGCCGGATATGAGGGGGGTTCCGCAAGGCTGACCCGCCAGCCCTTGTGCCGGTGGCAATCCGCCCCCATGGAGTTCGTTCAGCAGGACGGATACTCCCCGTGAGCGACACATTTCACGCCACAACCATCATCTCGGTGCGCCGCAACGGTCGGGTCGTGGTGGCTGGCGACGGTCAGGTCACCCTCGGCAACACGGTCATGAAAGCCAATGCCCGCAAGGTTCGGCGGCTGGCCGACGGCAAGGTGCTGGCCGGGTTCGCGGGCGCAGCGGCCGATGCCTTCACGCTGTTCGAGCTGTTCGAGGCGAAGCTCGACAAGTACGGTGGCCAACTGCTGCGCGCGGCGGTCGAGCTGGCCAAGGACTGGCGCACCGAACGCCGGCTGGGCAAGCTGGAAGCCCTGCTGGCGGTAGCCGATGCCGAGAGTTCGCTGATCATCTCCGGCAATGGCGACGTGATCGAGCCCGAAGACGGCTTGATCGCGATCGGCTCCGGTGGCCCGTTCGCCCTGTCTGCCGCGCGTGCGCTCATCGCGCACACCGACATGGATGCCCGCTCGGTGGCCGAGGCGGCGCTCAAGGTGGCCGGCGAGATCTGCATTTACACCAACGACAACATCACGATCGAAGAGCTGTAAGGACTGGCGACGCGAAGGTCGCAAAGGGCGCAGAAAAAGCGAAGGCAACACGTGAGGTCCAGCATTTGCCTCAGCGCCCTTCGTGGACCCACGTCCTGCCGGATCCCCACTCCCCATTCCCCATTCCCGACCCCAAACCCCATGTCCCCAATGACCCCTCGCGAAATCGTCCAGGAACTCGACACCTGCATCGTCGGCCAGTCCGCCGCCAAGCGCGCCGTGGCGATCGCGCTGCGCAATCGCTGGCGCCGGATGCAGCTCGCGCCCGATCTTCGCAACGAGGTGATCCCCAAGAATATTCTGATGATCGGCCCGACCGGCGTGGGCAAGACCGAGATCGCCCGACGGCTGGCCGCGCTGGCCAATGCGCCATTCGTCAAGGTGGAGGCCACGCGGTTCACCGAGGTGGGCTACGTGGGCAAGGATGTCGAGCAGATCATTCGCGACCTGGCCGACACCGCAGTGAAGATGCTGCGCGAACAGGCCAAGGCGCGGGTCCGGGTGCAGGCCGAGGCGCACGCCGAGGAACGCATTCTCGATGCCCTGCTGCCGCGCCGCAGCCCGCCCGCTGGATTTCCGCAGGCCGATCCGGACGATCCGGCCGGGCGGCCGGATGACAGCGCCGGACGCCTCAAGCTGCGTCGTCAGCTGCGCGCCGGCGAGCTGGACGAGCGCGAGATCGAGCTGGAAATCAACCTCAATGTCGGTGTCGACATCATGGCGCCGCCGGGCATGGAGGAGATGGGCCAGCAGCTGCGCAGCATGTTCCAGGGCCTGTCGGGCGGCAAGACCCAGCGCAAGCGTTTGACCGTCAAGGCCGCGCGCAGTCAATTGATCGAGGATGAGGCCGGTAAACTGGTCAACGAGGACGAAATCCGCGAACAGGCGATCGAGAGTTGCGAAAACAACGGCATCGTGTTCATCGACGAGATCGACAAAGTCGCCAAACGCTCCGAGTCGGTCGGTGCCGATGTCAGCCGCGAGGGCGTGCAGCGCGACCTGCTGCCGCTGGTGGAAGGCTCCACGGTAAGCACCAAATACGGCTCGGTGCGCACCGACCACATCCTGTTCATCGCCTCCGGCGCGTTTCACCTTGCCAAACCGTCTGACCTGATTCCCGAACTGCAGGGCCGGTTTCCGATTCGGGTCGAGCTGACCGCGCTGTCGCGCGATGACTTCGTGCGCATCCTCAGCCAGACCCGGAATGCGCTCAGCAAGCAGTACGAGGCCCTGATGGCAACCGAGGGCGTGACGCTGTCGTTCACTGAGGATGCCATCGAACGGCTTGCCGAGATCGCCTTCGAGGTCAACGCGCGTCAGGAGAACATCGGTGCGCGACGCCTGCATACCGTGCTCGAGCGGCTGCTGGAGGAGCTTGCTTTCGTCGCGCCCGATCGATCCGGCGACACGGTGCGCATTGACCGGGACTACGTGGATGCTCAGCTTGGCGCATTGGTTCAGGACCAGGATCTGAGCCGCTACATTCTGTAGGCCGTCCCGAGTGCAGCCCTGAGGCTGCGCCAACCCGCCGCGAGCCGTCCACGGCGGGCGACTGCTCGCGCGCCCGGTTCCGGTAGACTTGCGCGTCTTGAACATTCAGGGGAGAACTTCAATGAACAACACCATCGACTTCTGTTTCGATCTGATCAGCCCGTCGTCCTATCTGGCCTACACCCAACTCGAATTGCTGGCCCAGGACACCGACGCCGAGATCGTCTGGCGCCCGGTGCTGGTCGGCGCCATTCACAAGGCGACCGGCAATATCGCGCCGGTCACCGTGCCGGCCAAAGCCAAGTATCTGGCCGAAGACCTGATGCGCTGCGCCGACATGTTCGGTGTCGACTTCGCGATGAATCCGCATTTTCCGTTCAGCAGCCTGCAGCTTCAGCGCATGGCCACCGGGCTGTTGCGTGACGACCCGGAAGGATTCAAGTTCTTCCTGGCCACCGTGTTCGAATCGATCTGGGTGTTCGGCGCCGACCTGTCGGATCCCGAGGCGCTTGCCACCATCGTCGAGGCGGCGGGCTTCGAGCCGGAAAAGCTGATTGCGCTGGCCGAAGAGCAGGAGGTCAAGGACATGCTGCGCGACAACACGCAGTGGGCGATCGACCGGGGCGCGTTCGGCGTGCCGACCTTCTTCGTCGGGCCTGACATGTATTGGGGCCAGGACCGGATCGAGATGGTCCGCGAGGCGCTCCGGGTCAACCGCAGATGAGCGACATCCTCCAGACCATCCTTCAGCGCAAGCGGGAGGAGGTGCGCGAGCGTTCGGGACGGGTTTCGGCGGCCGAACTGCGCGAACGTCTGGGCCAAGCGTCCCCGCCGCGCGGTTTCGTCGCCGCGCTGCGCACCCGGATCGCCGCCGGCTTGCCGGCGGTGATTGCCGAGGTGAAGAAGGCCAGTCCCAGCAAGGGCGTGATCCGGCCGGATTTTTATCCGGACCGGATCGCCGAAAGCTACCAGCGCGGTGGTGCGGCATGCCTTTCGGTGCTCACCGATCGCGATTTTTTCCAGGGTTGCGACGAATACCTGCGCCAGGCCCGGCAAGCCTGCGCGCTGCCGGTGCTGCGCAAGGACTTCACCATCGACCGGTATCAGGTGCTGGAGTCGCGCGTGCTGGGCGCCGACTGCATCCTGCTGATCGTCGCCGCGCTGGATGACGCCACCCTGCTGGAGCTGTCCACGCTCGCAGGCGAGCTGGGCATGGATGTCCTGGTCGAGGTGCATGATGAAGCCGAACTGGCGCGGGCGTTGCGCCTGGACGCCCCGCTGATCGGCATCAACAACCGCAACCTGCGCAGTTTCGAGGTGTCGCTGGACACCACGTTGACGATGAAGGACGCGCTGCCCGCCGACCGCTTGCTGGTGACCGAAAGCGGCATTCACACGCCGGAGGACGTGGCGACGATGCGCGCCGCCGGAGTGCATGCCTTCCTGGTCGGCGAGGCCTTCATGCGGGCCCCGGAGCCGGGCGTCGAGCTGGCCCGGTTGTTCGCCTGAGCCGGATGCCGCCGACCATCCTGTTCGATTTCGACGGCACCCTGGTGCGCGGCGACAGCGGCGCACGCTATCTGAAAGCGTTGATCGATCCGAGTCTGCCGCGTCGGACGCTGGCCCTGGCTGGCTTGCCGCTGCTGCTGCCGGCGTTCTCCTGGTGGCGTTCGGCCCGTGCCATGACGTCGGCCTACCTGTGGCTGGCTACGGTAGGGCGCGGGCAGGATGAGCTGGATACCGTGCGGCGGACGTTCATTGCGCGCTGCGCCGGACGTCAGGATGCGCTGCTGATCGCGCCGGCAGTGCAGCGGCTGGCTGAGCATCTGACGGCTGGGCACCGCGTGGCCATCGTCACCGGCTCGGAAGAACGGTTGGCGCGGGAGCTATGGGCGGCGCTGGGTGGGCCGGACGTGCCGCTTTGGGTCGGTTCGCGGTTTCGCGCCGGTCTGGGCGGCTGGCTGCCCGAACGCCATTGCTTCGGCCCGCGCAAGCTCAACGCGCTGGCCGAGGCCGGCATTCACCCGCCATTCCATGCGGTGTACACCGACAGCGCGCGCGACCTGCCCCTGCTGCGCCACGCCGAGCGACCGGTGCTGGTCTCGCCCGGTCGCTCCACGCTGCGCCGGGTCAGGCGCGAACTGGGCGATATCGAGGTGATCTGAGCCAAGCGTACAGCGCGGCTCAGCGGGTACCGAACACCACCACGGTCTTGCCGCGCGCGTACAGCAGGCCCTGTTCCTGCAGGCTCTTGAGCACCCGCCCGGCCATCTCCCGCGAGCAACCGACGATGCGGGCGATCTCCTGTCGGGACACCTTGATCTGGGTGCCCTGCGGATGGCTCATGGCATCCGGCTCCTGGCACAGATCGAGCAGGGTGCGGGCGATGCGGTTGCTGACATCCATGAACGCAAGCCGGCTGGCCTTGCGGCTGGTGTCGAGCAGGCGCTTGGAGATCTGCGCGCCGATCGCGTACAGAATGCGCGGGCATTCGGAGGAGAGTTGCTCGGCGAACAGCTGGTTCAGGCGTTCGTAGCTGATCTGGGCCAGATCGCAGGGACTGCGGGTGCGCAGAATCACCTCGCGCTGCTCGGCCTCGACGAACAGGCCGAGCTCGCCGACGAAGTCGCCGGCGTTGGCGTAGCCCAGCACCAGCTCGCGCCCGTCCGACTCTTCGCTGATGATGCTCAGCGAGCCGGAAACCACGTAGTACAGCGTGTCGGCCGCATCGCCGGGCCGGAAGATGTCGGTTCGATTCGGGTATCGGCGCCGGTGACAGAACGCCAGAAAGCGATCGATGGTCGACCGGTCTGCGTCCAGCGGACTCAAAGTGGCGTGGCGGGCGGACAGACCCGGGTGCAGCTCTGAGAGTGTTTTCATACGTTCCTGCACTGCATCTCCCCAATGCTTGAGCATAGGCCGGTGCGCGATAAGGTTCAATGCGCGGGCTCGATGGACGATAATACCCCCAAGTCTGCATTCCTGCGGCCCATTCAGCCGCATATTGTTTCCCGTCGCACCAACTCCCCGTCCGAGGGTCTGCCGTGGTAAAGCCAATCCCGCGTTTGAAGCTTCAGGGCTTCAACAACCTCACCAAGTCGTTGAGCTTCAACATCTACGACATCTGCTACGCCATCAACGAGGAGCAGCGGCAGCGCTACATCGAGTACATCGATGAGGCCTACAACGCCGATCGCCTGACCGAAATACTCACCGAGGTGGCCAAGATCATCGGCGCGAACATCCTCAACGTGGCGCGCCAGGACTACGATCCACAGGGCGCTTCGGTGACTATTCTGATTTCGGAAGAGCCGGTGATCGACCGCAAGGCGGCGGGCAAGCAGATTCTGTCCGATGCCGTCGTCGCTCACCTCGACAAGAGCCACATCACCGTGCACACCTATCCGGAGACCCATCCGGACAACGGCATCGCCACCTTCCGGGCCGACATCGACGTTTCGACCTGTGGCGTGATTTCGCCGCTGAAGGCGTTGAACTACCTGATCGAGAGTTTCGAGTCCGATATCGTGATCATGGACTACCGGGTGCGCGGCTTTACCCGCGACGTGAAGGGCAAGAAGCACTTCATCGACCACAAGATCAACTCGATCCAGGACTTCCTGTCCAAGCAGATCCAGTCCCGGTACGAGATGTTCGATGTCAACGTCTATCAGGAAAACATCTTCCACACCAAGATGCATGTGAAGGGCGCCGACCTCGACACCTACCTGTTCGAGGAGAAGGCGCGCAACATCGGCTTCAAGGACCGCCTGCGGATCGACGCCCAGGTCAAGCGCGAGATCGAAGAACTGTTCCACGGTCGCAATCTGGGCTGAAACGGCGGCCCGGCACACCGGGCGCTCCGGTCAAGGCGATAGCCTTCGCTGCGAACTCTGCCATCGGCGCGTCGTGGACTGCCCGGCCGCTCTCACAGCCGGTAGGCGATGGCTTTCATCAGCGTGGCTGCGGCGGCCATCGCCGCCGGAATCGGCTGGGGAAGCACCCGTGCGCCGGCCGCCTGCGCGTCATCGGCATGTCGGGCTTCGTCGGCCTTCATGGTGGCGAGAATGGCCCGGCTGCGCTCGTCTTCGGTCGGTAGCCGCTGCAGGTGCTCTTCCAGGTGCGCTTCGACCTGGCGCTCGGTCTCGACCACGAAGCCCAGATTCCAGCCGTCGCCGCGCAGACCTGCGGCCAGGCCGATGGCGTAGGCACCGGCGTACCAGAGCGGATTGAACACGCTCGGCCGGCTCGACAGCTCGGCCAAACGGTCGGCGCACCAGGCCAGGTGATCGGTTTCTTCCTGTGCCGCTGCCAGCAGGTGCGCCCGGGTGTGGGGTTCGCGGGCGACCGCTGCCTGCCCGAAATACAGGCCCTGGGCGCAGACTTCGCCGACGTGGTTGATCCGCATCAGGCCAGCCACTTCGCGGCGCTGGCTCTCGTCGAGTTCCGGCTCGGGCTGGTCCAGGCCCGGATTGGGTCGGCAGGCCGCCGGACGGCCAAGGGTGGTGATCAGGGCGCGATCGGCTTCGATCAGCAGCCGGTCCAGCAGGGTGTAGCGGCGGTCTGTGGTCATGTCAGTTGCTGTGCCAGGAAGTCGATCGGGTGCATCACGGTCACGCCGGTCGCCTGATCGAGGTGCATCCGGCAGCCGATGTTGGCGCTGATCAGGGTATCGGCGCCGCTCTTGTGCAGTGTATCCAGAAGCGGTGCGCGCAGGCTGGCCGCCCGGTCCGCGAAGCTCAGCATGTGGCTGCCGGCCGCCCCGCAACAGCCGGTGTCCGGCAGCTCGATCAGATCAAGATCCGGGACCGCCAGCAGCAGCGAGCGCAGCGCCGCGACGCTGTCGGGGGACAGGCGCTGGGTGCAGGGCAGATGCAGCGCCACCCGGCCGGTTGCCGGTGCAAAACGCAGGTGGTCGAGCCGATCGGCAAGAAAGCGCAGCGCGTCGACCACGCGGACGCCGGGCGCCAGGGCATCGGCGAGCGCCGCATGGCATCCGCTGGCCAGGGTCAGCACGGTGGCGTGCGGATCGAACGCCTGCCGATTGCGCTGCGCCAGCGCCTCGGCGGCCTCGGGGTTGCCGCCATGGTGGTGCAGGGCGCCGCAGCAGGTTTGCGTTCGGGGCATGGCCAGCTTCACGCCGGCGGCCTGGCACAGCGCGATCAGCGCGGCGCGGGTGGGGTTTTCGTAGCGTTTTGCTACGCAGCCGACGAATACCGCGGTCTCAGCGTCGTCTGCGGCTGGCAGGGATCGCGCTGCCGGCGGGCGCGGCAGCCGGCGGAAGCGGCCAGGGATGGCGCGAAATGCAGTCCGATAAAGCCCCAAAGCAAGATCCAGCGCCGCCGGCCGCGCGCAAAGGGCTTCGATCGCGCGAATGCCGGGCGTCGTCGCGCGGCGCTGGCGCTGCTGATGCCGGACACCATCGATGATTCCGGCATAGTCGACGCCGGCCGGACAGACCTGCTGGCAGCGCAGACAGCCCAGGCAGTGGTCGAGGTGGCGGTCGACCTCAGGGCTGGCCGGTATTTCGCCCGCCGCCAGCGCAGCGGCCAGGGCGATGCGGCCTCGCGGCGATTCCGCCTCGTGACTATCCAGCCGGTAGGTGGGGCAGTGCGGCAGGCACAGCCCGCATTTCACGCATTGATCGGCCAGGGTGATCAGCCCGGCAGGGTCGGTTACGGAAGCCATACCCAATGCTAGCAGCCTGCCGGACTTCAGTCGGCCGGGGCGCAAATCCGCCTGAGCGGTCCACAATTCCGTCGATTCTTGACCGATGGCAGCGCGATGAGCCGGAAATCGCCTTGGCTGCCAAGGCCCGACAGTCTTCCAGTGCAGCGCTGCATCCTGTTCGGAACTCAAGCGGTGGGCTTGATCCTGCTTTGCTTCGGTTGCTCTTGCTCTTGGCTCTGAAACCCCTTTCGTCTCGCACCGAGCAGCGGAGCCGGGCTCGGGGGAAAGGCGCGCATGTTTGAGGCCATGGATGGCCGAGTTCGCGCCGGCCCGAGTCCGGCGAGCAGCGCAGGGCACCGCGCGGGTTTCATCCGCGCGGTGCGAGACGGGGTGTCCTTCTCTTTGGTTACGTTCTCTTGGACAAGCAAGAGAAAGTAACTCGCTGCCCGCAGGGCAGTGAAAGCCTTTGCCTTCGCTTTGGCTTTGGCTCTGGCCGCAACGTCTATCGACCGACCTTATGCGTACGTCCCGTCAAGTACGCAAAACTGCACCAGCAACCTGCCGGACTTCAGTCGGCCGGGGCGCAAATCCGTGTCGCCGGGCCGGTATTGCGCTTCGGTCCCTGGCTACCCAGAGGCGCCCGGTCGGGTCGGCGAACTGTGAACTGCACTTGCGTAGCGGCCGGAGTTTGGCTACAATTCCGCTTCTTTTTTCCTGGACCTCATTCCGGCAGTGTCCGGATCCGGAGTAGACATGAAGACTTTCAGCGCCAAGGGCGAAACCGTTCAGCGCGACTGGTACGTCGTCGACGCCAGCGGCAAGACCCTGGGCCGGCTGTGCTCCGAACTCGCCCGCAGGCTGCGCGGCAAGCACAAGCCGGTTTTCACCCCGCACGTCGACACCGGCGATTATCTGGTCGTGATCAACGCGGAAAAAATCGTAGTGACTGGCAAGAAGCTCAGCGACAAGCTGTATCACCGTTTTACCGGCTACGTCGGCAATCTGAAGACCCAGACCCTGTCGCAGGTTCTCGACCGGCATCCCGAGCGCGCGATCGAAATCGCCGTCAAGGGCATGCTGCCGAAAACCCCGCTGGGCCGGGCGATGTACCGCAAGCTCAAGGTCTACAAGGGCTCCGAGCACCCGCACAGCGCCCAGCAGCCTCAGGTGCTGGACATCTAAGGCGAGTCAATCGCTACAGTCCGCGCAGTTGCGCGGTTACTCAAAACAAGTCAGGTCTCCATTCATGGCAGTTCAGCAGAATTACGGCACCGGCCGCCGCAAGTCCTCCACCGCTCGCGTGTTCCTGCGTCCGGGCACCGGCCAGATCGTCGTCAACGGCCGTCCGTTGGACGAGTTCTTCGGCCGCGAAACCGCGCGCATGATCGTCCGCCAGCCGCTGGGCGTGACCGAACTGGGCGAAAAGTTCGACATCAAGGCGACCGTCGCCGGCGGTGGCAGCACCGGTCAGGCCGGCGCCATCCGGCTGGGTCTGGCGCGCGCCCTGGTCGAGTACGACGAGACGCTCAAGACCAGCCTGCGCAAGGCTGGCCTGATGACCCGCGACGCCCGCGAAGTCGAGCGCAAGAAGGTGGGTCTGCACAAGGCACGTCGCGCCACGCAGTTCTCCAAGCGCTGATCCATCATCCGGCGGCAGCGACGCGTCCGAGGCGTCGCCGACGACCGCAGCGCCGGGCGATGGTTGCATTGCCCGCAAGCGATTCCAGCCTTTAGGGGGATCGTCTAATGGTAGGACAACGGACTCTGACTCCGTCAATCTAGGTTCGAATCCTAGTCCCCCTGCCACACATGAAAGCCCCGCGAAAGCGGGGCTTTTTTGTTTTCGCGACAGGCGCCCGGCACGAGGGCGGCAGGAGCTGGCCGTGCCGAAAGGCCGTCGGCTCCGTCGACGTTTCCGTGGCTGCCTGACCGGGATCGCCGAACATCGGCCTGTCGAGCGTCGAAGAATCCGCTCTCTCACGCTTGACTCTTCGCCTGGATCGCCGCTTGGGCGCACACATGCCGGCCAAAGTGGCTGGATCAGCGGCTCAAACGATTACAATGACGGAAACCGGTGCCCGCGAGCCGAACAGCGGTCGCCTAGACATGAATGACACCGGGGTCGATCCGGTGCCCAGCTGGGGAGAGGCGATGAAACTGGGATCCTTGAAGGAAGGCGGTCGCGACGGCACGCTGATCGTCGTCAGTCGTGACCTGAGCCAGGCGGTAAAGGCCACTGGTATCGCCGATACGCTCCAGCAGGCGCTGGAGGGCTGGCAGGACGTCGCGCCCCGATTGAACGCGCTCAGCGCCGATCTCAATGCCGGCACCGCAGCCTGCAGCTTCGCCCTCGATCCCGCCGCCTTGGCTGCGCCTTTGCCGCGCGCCTACGAGTTCGTCGACGGTTCGGCCTATCTGCCGCACGTCGAGCGCGTGCGCAAGGCGCGGGGCGCGGAAGTGCCCGACTCGTTCTACAGCGATCCGCTGATGTACCAGGCGACCAGCGCCGGCTTCCTCGGCCCGCGCGATCCGGTGGTGGTCGGCGACGAATCCTGCGGGATCGATCTGGAAGCCGAGATCGTGGTGGTCACCGACGATGTGCCGATGGCGGTTTCCCCGGCCCAGGCCGCCAGCCACATTCAGCTGGTCGGGTTGATCAACGATGTTTCGCTGCGCAATCTGATTCCCGGCGAGCTGGCCAAGGGCTTCGGGTTTCTGCAGTCGAAGCCGCGTTCGGCGCTCAGCCCGGTGCTGGTCACGCCCGACGAGTTGGGCGACGCCTGGCGCGAGAACAAGGTGCATCGTCCGCTGGTCACCCACATCAATGGTGCCTGGTTTGGCGCGCCCGAGGCCGGGGTCGACATGCAGTTCGACTTCGCCCGGCTGGTCGCCCATGCCGCCAGGACCCGCCCGCTGTCGGCCGGCACCCTGGTTGGTTCCGGAACCGTCGCCAATCAGGACACCAGCCTTGGCGCCTCGTGTTTCGCCGAGAAGCGCACCGTGGAGACGCTGGAATCCGGAAAGCCGATCACGCCGTTCATGACCTTCGGCGATACCCTGCGCATTGAAATGTTCGATGAGCAGGGCGACAGTATCTTCGGCGCGATCGAACAACGCGTCATCCAGGCCTGAACGCAGCTTGCCCAGCGTCGTCGCCCCGACTCGAGGTCCAGGAGAAGCCCGATGACCGGACTCACGCTTTACAGCTACTGGCGATCGAGCGCGGCGTACCGCGTGCGCATCGCGCTGAATCTGAAGCAGTTGCCGCACAGGATCGTTCCGGTCAACCTGATCAACGATGGTGGCGAGCAACATGCCGAAGCCTATCGCGCGCTCAACCCGCAGCAGCTGGTGCCGGTGCTCAAACACGGCAATCGCAGTATCTGCCAGTCCCTGGCGATCATGGAATACCTGGATGAGACCTGGCCGGAACAGCCTTTACTGCCCTCGACGGCGCGTGAGCGTGCCCGGGTGCGCTCGCTGGCCCAGGCGGTTGCCTGCGACATCCATCCGCTGAACAATCTTCGGGTCCTGCAGTTCTTCAAGAACGACTGGCAGGTGCCGCAGACCGAGCGCGACGACTGGGCGCGACACTGGATTCACACCGGATTTCTGGCCATCGAGCAATGGCTGTCGGAAAACCCATCGACCGGCGAATTCTGCGAGGGCGAGCGCCCGGGGCTGGCCGACTGCTGTCTGGTGCCCCAAGTCTACAACGCACACCGATTCAACGTGGCGATGGAGGCATTCCCCACCATTGCCAGGATCAACGCCAGTTGCCTCGCGCTGCCGGCTTTCGAGGCGGCCCGACCGGAGCGCCAGGCTGACGCCCCGCCCGGAAGTTGAGCGGTCAGCGGTTCAGCTGAACACCTCGGCGTAAGGATCGTGCTCGCCCGTGCTGCCTTCCGCCAGCCGGATTCTCAGCGCCAGTCCATCGCGTGAATCGGCCTTGCTGAGCGCCTCCTCGAGTTCGACCTTGCCCTCCTTGAACAGACGGAACAGGTGCGTGTCGAACGTCTGCATGCCCTCCTGAAGCGACTTCTCCATCGCGTCCTTGATCGAATGCACCTCGCCCCGGCGCATCAGGTCGCGAATCATCGGAGTATTGATGAGGATCTCCACGGCAGGCAGCCGCTTGCCGTCAACGCCGACCACCAGACGCAGCGAAATCACCGCGTGCAGGTTCAGCGAGAGGTTCATCAGCACGTTCTTGTGCGCGTTCTCCGGGAAGAAGTTGAGAATGCGCTCGATGGTCTGATCGGCGTTGTTGGAGTGCAGCGTGGCCAGACACAGGTGCCCGGTTTCCGCGAAGGCGATGGCCGAAGCCATGGTGTCCTCATCGCGGATCTCGCCGATGAGAATCACATCGGGCGCCTCGCGCATGGCATTTTTCAGCGCATTGGCGAAGGTGTGGGTGTCCAGCCCGACTTCGCGCTGATTGACGATCGACTTCTTGTGCCGATGCAGGAACTCGATCGGATCCTCGATGGTGAGGATATGACCACTCTGATTGATGTTGCGGTGGTCGATCATCGAAGCCAGCGCCGTGGACTTGCCCGATCCGGTGGAGCCGACCACCAGCACCAGCCCGCGCGGCTGCATGATGATGTCCTTCATCACCTCGGGCAGGCGCAACTGATCGATGCTGGGGATCTCGCTGTTGATTGCGCGGATGACCATGGCCACTTCGCCGCGCTGCTTGAACACGTTGACGCGGTAGCGGCCCGCGCCCTTGACGGCAATGGCGATGTTGAGCTCGTTGTCGCGCTCGAATACCGGGACTTGCGCCTCGGTCATCAACGAGTAGGCGATCTTCTTGACCATGCCGGGCGGCAGCCCGGTGTTGCCGAGCGGATAGAGCTTGCCTTCGACCTTGATGTTCACCGGCGCACCGCTGGTGAGGAACATGTCGGAGGCATTCTTCTCCGTCATCAGCTTGAGGAAATAGCCGATGTCCATGATGCGTCCTTCCGTCTGCTGCTGGGTTGGGGGGAACCGATAGCGGCCAGCGTTGCATGCCACCGACGTCGCGCACACAATATCAGCATTGTACTGATGGATATGCGACGCGATGCCAGACATTCGTTCGAACATCGGCCATGCCGCCTTGGCCGTAGTCATGTTGACGCTGGCGGCATGCGCAAGCAACCCCCCGGTGGATGTGCTGCAGGCCGCCGAGGCTCGCATCCGGTCGGCGCAGCAAGCCGACGCCCAGCGCCACTCTCCGGAAGAGCTGGCCCGTGCCGAGCGGCTGCTCGCCGCGGCACGGCTGGAGATGGATGAGCGCAACTATGCTCAGGCCCAACGCCTGGCCGAGCGCGCTGAAGTCGAGGCCGAGCTGGCAACGATTCAAACCCGGCGCACGCTCGCCCGCGCCGAGGTGCAGCGCAAACAGGATGAAAACGCCGAATTGCGCCGCCAGTTGCTCGGCCCGGAGGGGTTGCGATGAAGCGCATGCCGATGACAGGACTGCTGTGGCTCGCGCTGGCGTTCATGCCTTGCGCGTTCGCAGCCGAAAAACCCGACCCTGAACTGGAGGCGCTGCGCGAGAGTCTGGCCGAGCTCGACGGCGATGCCCGGCTCGGCGCATTGGCTGGTGTCGAACGATTGAAGGCCCGGCAGGCGGTCGAGCAGGTGGCCGGCAGCAAATCGGATGCGCGTGCCCATGCCGTGCTGATCGCCCAGCGGCGGCTTGCCGTGGCGCAGGCAGCCGCCGAACTGGAGCTGGCGCAAGGCCATTCCGAATCGCTCGACCGCGAGCGCGACCAGATCCTGCTGGAAGCGGCCCGACGCGATGCCGAGATGGCGCGTCGGGAAGCCGAGAATTTGCGCATGCTCAGCCTGACCCGCGCCGAAGAGATTCAGCGCGAGCGGTCGGCCCGCGAGCTGTCCGCCGCCGAAGCCGAAGCGGCTCAGGCCGAGGCCGAGCAGGCCCGCCGCCTCGCTGAGGCCCGCGCGCGCGAAGCCAATCTGGCCCGGCGGGAAGCTGATCTCGCCTCGGCCACCGCAGCCACGCTGCGCATGCAGCTCGACGGCCTGGTCGCGCGACGCGAAGCGCGTGGCGAAGTCATGGCGCTGTCCGGCGACGTGTTCGCCACCGGGCAGTCCGCGCTGCGACCGGAGGCCCGGGACAACCTGAGCCGGCTGATCGAGTTCGTACAGCGCCGACCCGAAGCGCAGGTATTGATCGAAGGTCACACCGACAGCTCCGGCAGCGCCAGCCAGAATCAGGCGCTGTCCGAAAAGCGTGCCCAGTCGGTTCGCCAGGCCCTGATCGAAGAGGGCGTGGACCCGCGTCGGCTCACTGCGGTCGGGATGGGGCAGGGGAAACCGATCGGCGACAACCGCACCGCTGAAGGCCGGGCCAGAAACCGGCGCGTCGAAGTCATCGTCCTCGACTGACCGCCCGGCCAGCGTCCGAAGCGCTGGTCCGCAGGACTTGCCGGGGCCTCCGCCCGTGCTCATGCCCGTGCCGGGCGCTCGCGGCTGGCCGATGCCGCACATTTCTCCATCGCGGTCGAAAAAGCCTTTCCCGATCAATCAAATGGCGTTTGTCTTCGGGGTTTCTTTGCGAATATTGAACGGAAATTTAGCAATTCTGGCCAGCGGGACAAGTCGCGGATAGTCGAATAAAGGTAGTCAAAACAATGACTTGAGACGGCTCTTGCAAGCCTTTCGGCGGGGGCGTAGGGTCGGGGCATCACTTGGTAGCCACCATGTGAGTCGCCGAGTCGAACCGAGTTATGCCGACTATGCCGTGTGATGAGTGACCGCCGGTCCCACGCTGAAGCAATCCGCATTTCGCGGCGCGTGCGGTGCGGTCGTTCACCCTGCCGACAGTCCGGTGTCCCGGTCGGCTCCATCCCCCAAAACAAGTCGGCCGCCGCCAGCCGGTGGCTTCAGCTTGTCCGCCCACCCACCACGCAGGAGGTCATGCAATGTTTGAAGGGCACTCTCAGGAGGAAGTGGAGGCATTTGTAAACAGCAGCGTCGAGCTGCGTCGGCTCTACCATCGGCATCGCGAGCTCGACAAGCAGGTCCTGGATGCCGAATTGGGCGTTCTGCCGATCGACGACCAAAGGCTGTTGCAGATGAAGCGCGAAAAGCTTCATGCCAAAGACAAATTGATCCGGCGTTTCGAACAGCGACAAACGCAGTCCCAGCACTGAGCGGCCACCCGGGCCAGGCTGTCGCTGCACGCGGTATGCGGTGACCGGAGGTGGCGTTTCCTCGTCTGCCACCTCCGGTCACCGCCCTTGATGGGCGCGCGCATTCGGACGCACGCGTTTGTGAGCCGGCAGGAATTGTCCATCACGAGAACCCTTGCAACCGACAGTCCCTCAGTCACGGTCTGGCGACCGTGTTGTCTACTCGATGCAGGTACGCTTCCGGGTTTGTAGCTTGGCCTGGCCAAACCCAGTCCGCCAGGCCGTAACCGGGGCGTGTCGTGATGGTAAAGGCGTCGGCCTGCGCGAGCCGATGATGCGTGCCGGCCGCGAGCAGCCTGGCTTGGGCCGCCAGGCCGTAAGCCGGGACCGCGAGATGCATTGGGTTTTCTGGCGATCCCGGCATTCGCTGCGCTCGCGCCGGGCTACTCGCCCAATGCAAGTTCATCGAATTTGCCCGCCGGATCAATAGCTCGGCATTGGTTGTCATCCGGCGGCAACAGGCTGGCGGTAACCCTTCTGCGGCTCAGATGCGCGGTGTCGATGCTGTCGCGCTGGCTGATGCTTCTGGCTCAGTTGGATGATGCGCCGAGCCGCTCGATCGGCGCGTCCCGGAGTCGCCGGGCCGGGTCTATCGCGTGCGGGGGCCGAGACTCGGGCATCGGTTCCACCCGCAGCGTAGCGAGTGCCAGATCGCATTCGCTCAGTGTTTCGCAAACTGCCTGCCGCGCCTGTTTGCCAAGCGCGCCATCGGTCATGCCGCCAGCCCTGACCTCTTTCCGGGCCAGCTCGACACCGACCCGCATGCCACTGGCCGGATCTGCCGCGCGGGCATAGAGCGCCAGGCCCGCGTGTTCTATGGCGTCGCGCATCAGGAGATGGGCTCGGCTCTGGGCGAGGCGGTCCGCCCCGCAATACAGCCAGCTGTGGTCGGCCGGCGCAGCCCCCGCGCCCAGGTCGACCGTCCAGGACAGCGCCAGCGGCTCGCCCGGCTCCGAGCAACTCAGCGCCACGTCCACCGAGAGTATGTCTCCTGCTACCGGAGCAGGAACCCACGCTGCCAACTGAGCGCTGCGTGGATCAGGGTCTTGGCGATCGACAGGCTGCGAAAAGCGCGCCAGGGCATAGAGCTCAACCGTGCCGATTCGCCCGATGGCCTGCGCACCGCTCAGCCTCAGATGACGATGGAGGCCCGGCCATTGCGCGGCGTCGCGAATCAGCACGTGGGTGGCGCCGGTATCCTCGATCAGCTTGGCCCAGGCTGCCGGGTCCGAGGCTCTGCCCTCGATGTAAGCCTGACTCTCCGGGCTGTGCCAGCTGACGCCCAGCGCCCGTCCCGGCGTGATGCCCACCAGCGGTGCGGACGGATCGGCGTGAAGCAGCCGATCGGTGGGCCCGCGAACCCGCTCGAACTCATCCACCAGCGCACGTACAGGGGAAAACCGGGTCACATACGTCGCGCTGCCCTGCGCTGTCAGCGTACGCAGGCCATCGGCCATCAGGATCCACGAGGCGGTGGGCAGCAGCACCACCTGCATCGCGGCGACGACCGCCAGCACCCCGACCCGCGCGCCGGAAAATCCACTCCTTCCGAGCAGGCTGCCTGCGGCAAGCGGAACCAGAACCACCAGACTCGGCAGCACGTATCGGAGGTAGTGCATTTGTGAGAACAGCAGAAGCGTACCGGCCAGGCTGACCAGGAATGCCGGACGCACCCGGCGGTCGAGGAGCGCCAACAGCCAGCCGGAAGCCAGTACCACCAGCGCCAGCCCCGCCGCTCCGGCGTGGGAGCCGGCATTGTAAAACTGACTGTGAAAGCTCAGGTCCCATGGCAATGTCCAGCGCATGCCGGCAAACCAGCTCTCATCGCGAAAGTTGGCGTCGCCGAACCAGGGCGACCCGAACAACGCGTTGAACAGCGGCAGCGTCGGGTTTCCGGTCAGCAACCAGGCTTGCGCGTAGCTCGGCAGCGCGACCAGAGACGCTCCGAGCACGGACAGCCCCAACCCGCGGACCGGAACGCGAAAGCGCCACTTGATCAGCAGCCACAGCCCGACCGGGCCGATGATCGCCAACATGCTGACCTTCAGCGCCAGCAGGGCGGCGGCCAGCAGTGCGATACACATCAACGTGGATGAATCGGGCGTGTGTGCGCGTGCTGCCTTCAACACCAAGGCCGCCAGAAATACCGGGGCGACCACCTCGACCTGCAGGTTGGCAGTCTGAAAGACCACGGTCGGGATGGTTGCGTACAGCGCCGCGACGATCCAGGCCTGGCCGACCGCCGCTCCGGCAAAACGCGCCACCGCAAAGGCACCGGCGACGCCGCCGAGGTACCAGAACGCGTTCAGCGGTCCCGCCGATTCAACGCGCGAAATCACCATCACGATCGCCTGCAGCACGTCGCCCAGCCACGGCGCCATCGCCCAACTCTGTACGCCGACATCGAAACGGGCGGCGCCAAACTGCATCAGCTCGTGGCCGAGGATCAGGTGATAGGCCAGATCGTCGTGGCCCACCAGCGGCGTCCACGGCAGCAGCAGTCCCGGCAGCAGCAGCGCCGCACAGGCGCGCGCCGGCCACGGTGCCTGGCGGACGGCAGTATCCAGCCCGACGAAGAGCGCAGCGGCTTCACGCTTGAGCGCGAGCCAGCGCCAGGCGATCAGGCCGATGCAGACCGAAAGCCACAGCCAAGGGTGATGAATCGGAGCCATCAGCAGCCAGCCTGCCGCCGACCCGATAAACGCCAGCCCCATGGCGGGTCTGGCCCAGATCGGCAAGCCACGCAGCCCCGACCCCACGGCCGCACCCGCAGCGATCAGCAGCAGGCCGGCCAGCAGCGGAGCGAGCGCCTGGAGCAAAATGGCCGGCAGCACGATGCCGCTTCCGACCAACCACCAGAACGGCTCGGTTCGCGTGGCCCGGCCGAGCATCCACGACAGGAGGGAGACTGCGGCTACCCCGGCCACGATTCCGGCCGCAGGCACCGACAGTTCGGCCCACGGGATGTCTCCGGTCGCGCCCCCGACCGCAGCAAGGGCGACGCCCGCCACCAGCAGGAACAGGCGCAACCGCCCATCCCGGATGGACCCGAATTGAACCACGAACCCCTCCCCGAAGACGTGTTTCTGGCTAGCAGTCTATTTTTGGTCATTATGCTCCAAAAATACGTCCAACGAGCATCGCCCGGTGCAGCTGGCTGGTGGGTCTCAGCGGAAAGTGGGTTCCGGGCGCAGCAGCTCGTCGGCCGTCCGGCGAGTTTTGACTCATTCACGACCCATGCCGAGGCAGCGATTCGACGCTCAGGCGTGCCGGCTGCGGGTCGCAGCGCGGGATAATTCGGCACAGCCGTTCCCTGACTGCAACACCCAGCTCGCCTTCCGGAAATGGGTTCCTGCGCTGCTCCTTGCCTGCGGAGATCAGACCGATGGTCATGCCGTCCTCGGGGCGGGCCGGCTTGGCTCGTACCGACAGACTCGACTGAGCCAACGTAGCGGCGCGAGTGCTCAGGTGGGCCCGGGTACGGGCCGTTCCGTCCAGTCCACAGGTGACCCAGGAATACTGCGCCAGTTGCTTTCCGCCGCCCCGATCGGCAATCCAGGCGACCGCCACCGGACTACCGGGTATCGAGCACGACAGTTCCATTTCCATCGACAGGTGGAATGCATCGCTGCTGGCGACCGCAAAGGCGGTTGCCGTAACGCCATCGGCGTTCTGGGTCACCCGCTGGGGTTGTTCGGTGAATCGCGGCAAAGCGTAGGTTTCGGTCGAGATGATCCGGCTCGACAGGCTCGCGCCGACCGACTGGAGAAATTCGGTCAGTCCGGGCATGACGGTCGACGTGCGCACCAGAATGTGTGTGGCGCCGGTGTAATCGACCAGCTCCTGCCAAGCCTCAGGGTCCGTGACACGGTGCTTCACAATCGCTTCGGTGCGCGGGCTGTGCCAACTGACGCCCAGCGCTCGTCCCGGCAGTTCGGCATGCAGCGAAGCGAACGACTCCGCGTGCAAAAGCGTGTCGGTTGGCGCGGCGAGCGCGGCAAACGCCCGCGAGGCCAAGCGGACCGGTGCGAACTTTGCCAGGTATGCATCGGCGCCGCCCACCACGAACTCGACGAAGCCCCCGCGAATCAACGGCCAGTAGGCCAGCGGCAACATGCATGCCTGGAGTGCGATCAGGCCTCCGAGGGCCGCCGATCGCCAGTCGGTTGCAGCCTGGGCCCGGAACAGACCGGCGACCGCCAGTGGCACCAGCACCACCAGCGAGGGCGTCACGTAGCGCAAAAAATGCATCTGCGAAAATAGCAGCAGTGCGCCGGCCAGGGTTGCCAGCAGAGGTGCCCGCAGCCGTGTATCGAACAGGGCCGCGAGCCATCCGCCGCCGAGCGCCACCAGTGCCAAGCCGGCAGCACCCGCTTCGGCTTTGATGTATCGGTCGGTATGAAAGCTCAAATCCCACGGCAACGACCAGTGCATGCCAGCCATCCAGCCCAGGTCGCGGAAATTGACCGGCTTGAACCAGGGCGACTCGAACACCGCATTGAACAGCGGTAACACCGGGTTTCCAGCCAGCCACCAGGCTTGCGTGTAACTCGATCCGCCTACCCACAGTGCCAGGGCGAGTGCGGCCGGTAGCCAACGCCACGGCAGACGAAAACGCCATTTCACCAGAAGCCATACGCCGATCGGACCCAGCAGGGCCAGCGCGCTGATTTTCAGGGCCAGCAGCGCGGCCGACAGCAGCACGATCATCAACAGATGGGTCGGTGTGGGCCGGTCGCTCCGGGCGACCGACAAGACCAGTGCGGCGAGAAACACCGGCACGATGGCTTCAACCTGCATATGCCCCATCTGCTGTCCGACCACCGGAATGCTGGCGTAGGCGGCGCCGGCCAGCCAGGCATTGGTTATCGACAAGCCCGCGAAGCGACCGACGGCGAATGCGCCCGCGGTGCCGGCTACCAGCCAGAAGATGTTCAGCGTGGCGGTGGACTCGCGGCCGGAGACCACCATGGCCAGCGCCTGCAACACGTCGCCCAGCCAGGGTGCCAGCGCCCAGCTTTGCGTGCCCACATCGAACCGAGCGGCGCCGAAGTTCATCAACTCGTGGCCCAGGATCAAGTGGTAAGTCAGGTCGTCGTGGCCGATCAACGGCATCCAGGCCAGCAGCATGGCGGGCAGCAGGGCGACGGCGCACAGCCGAGCTGCCCAGGGCGCGGCAGTGACGGCGGTCGAGAGCTGGACCGCCATCGCGCGCAGGTCGGCCAGGGCGGCTTTCCGGTGCGCGCCGATGAGCGCCAAACAAACCAAGGCCCACACCCAGGGCCGATGAATCGGCACGATCAGCAACCAACCGGCGGTTCCGGCCAGAATGGCCAGGCCAGCCGGCGCTCTGACCCACAGCGGTAGCGGCAATCGAGTCCCGATGGCGAGGCCGGCGCCGATGACCAGCAGCCCGGCAACCAGAGCCGACAGCTCGGAAAGCACCAGCGCCGGAAGCAGGATGCCCATGCCCGCCAGCCACCAGAAGGCATCGATACGAGAAATGCCGGCCAGGATCCCCGCGCCCGCGAGCGCGAGCACCAGGGCGATGGCGACGAAACCGCCGTGCGGTGCCCATAACTCCCAGGGGATGTCGCCGACCGCCAGACCGACGCAGGTCACGAGACCACCGGCGATCAGTAGAATATCGGCTGCGCGTTTGGAGCCGGTTATTCGGGCAAATCCCATTGGTGTTCCTCCTTGAAAAAATCCTGCTCGCCTGATTATCGACAAACCGGCGCTTGCCCGGAGCCGATCAGGTATTTCGACGAAGGCAAATTCGGGGTCGTTGGGTCCATCGAGGGCGGCATTGCGCTTGCCTTTTGCGCGCCGCCTGTCGATGCTCTGCTGCCTGTTGCATCGACCAAGGACCGCCAATGACACAATCTGACGTCTGCCAAGCCCCGCAATCGCACGCGATTGCGGTTGTGTTGCCGTGCTTTCGGGTCACCCGACACATCCTCGGTGTCATCGATTCGATGCCGGCGCAGGTCGGCATCATATATTGCGTCGATGACGCCTGTCCCGATGGCAGTGGCGCATTCATCGAGGCGAATGCAGCCGACGCGCGGGTGCGGGTTTTGTACAACGCGCACAATCAGGGCGTCGGTGGCGCGGTGATGACCGGCTATCGCCAGGCGATTGCCGATGGTGCGCGGGTGATCGTCAAGATCGATGGCGATGGTCAAATGGATCCGGCGTTGCTGCCCGGCTTCGTGGCGCCCATTCTTCGCGGCGAAGCCGACTACACCAAGGGCAACCGGTTCTGGGATCTGACCGCGATCGGTCGGATGCCCCTGTTGCGGCGTCTGGGAAATCTGGCGCTGAGTTTCATGGCCAAGCTCAGCACCGGCTACTGGAATCTGTTCGACCCGACCAACGGATACACCGCGATCCATGCCGATATCGCCGCGCGCCTGCCGCTGGATTCGATTTCCCGGCGTTATTTCTTCGAGACCGACATGCTTTTCCGGCTCAACACGCTGCGCGCGGTGGTCATCGACATACCGATGGACGCACGCTACGGCGATGAAGTGAGCAATCTCAAGGTATCGCGCATCTTCGGCGAGTTCGCCTTCAAACACGCCCGAAATACCTTCAAGCGCATTCTCTACAACTACTATCTGCGCGATCTTTCGATCGCCTCGCTGGAGCTGTTGGCCGCGCTGGGTCTGCTCTCGTTCGCGCTGATCTTCGGCGGCTGGCACTGGTGGCAATCGGCGCAGTCCGGGGTACCGGCCGCGGTGGGCACGATCATGATCGCCACCGTGGCGGTGGTCAGCGGCCTGCAGTTTCTGCTGGCGTTTCTCAACTTCGATATCGCCAACCTGCCGCGCCGGCCCATGCATCCCTTTTTTCGCCCGCCGGAGCGGCTTTTGCCGGGTCCGGACTGAGGCGTCGCGATACAATCGGGCTTCCAATCGACAGAAGCCACGCGCGCATGACAACCCACGACAGCGTCCTCGAATTGATCGGCAATACGCCGGTGGTCAGGGCCCGGAATCTCGACACCGGCTGCTGCCAGCTTTATCTGAAGCTGGAGTGCAACAACCCCGGCGGTTCGATCAAGGACCGCATCGGATTGGCGATGATCGAGGCGGCCGAAGCGCGCGGCGACATCCGGCCCGGCGATACGCTGGTCGAGGGCACGGCCGGCAATACCGGCATCGGCCTGGCCCTGGTTGCACAGGCCAAGGGCTATCGGTTGCTGCTGGTGGTGCCCGACAAGATGAGCCGCGAGAAAATCTTCAATCTCAAGGCGATGGGTGCCGAAGTGGTGCTCACCCGCTCGGACGTGGCCAAGGGCCATCCGGACTACTATCAGGATCTGGCCGCGCGGATTGCCTCCGAGACGCCGGGCGCCTATTTCATCAACCAGTTCGGCAACCCGGACAATCCGCGTGCGCATTACGAGGGCACCGGTCCGGAGATCTGGCGACAGATGGACGGCGAGCTAGACGCCATCGTGTTCGGCTGCGGCAGCTCGGGCACGATGACCGGCCTGAGCCAGTATTTCGCCGAGGTGGCGCCCGAACTGGAGCTGGTGCTGGCCGATCCGGTCGGCTCGATTCTGGCCGAGTACATCAACGAGGGCACGCTCAGCGAGAAGTCCGGCTCGTGGATGGTGGAAGGCATTGGCGAAGATTTTCTGCCGCCCATTTCCGACTTCTCGCGGGTGCGCAAGGCCTATGCCATCAGCGACCGGGAAAGTTTCCTGGCCGGTCGCGAGTTGCTCAAGAAAGAGGGGGTGCTTGGCGGCTCATCGTCGGGCACCTTGCTGGCTGCGGCGCTGAAGTATTGCCGCGAGCAGACCACGCCGAAGAAGGTGATGGTGTTCGTCTGCGACACCGGTAACAAATACCTTTCAAAGATGTACAACGACTACTGGATGCTGGACAACGGATTCCTGGAGCGCGAGCCGACCGGCGACCTGCGCGATTTGATCCTGCGCCCGTATTCGCTGCGCGACACGGTGGTCATTGGCCCGAACGATCTGCTGGTGACCGCCTATCAGCGCATGAAGTTGTATGAAATTTCGCAGATGCCGGTGATGGACGGCGACACGCTGATCGGCATTGTCGACGAGTCCGATTTGCTGATGCATGTATACGGCGATGAAGCGCGGTTTCGCGACCCGGTGTCGACCGCCATGGTCAGCGCGCTCGACAAACTCGACGTGAAGGCCCCCGTGGAACAGCTCCTCCCGGTGTTCGATCGCGGCCATGTGGCCATCGTTACCGAAGGCGAGCGCTTTCTCGGCCTGATTACCCGTATCGACCTGCTGAATTATCTGCGCCGACGGGTGCAGTGACTCGATGGAAATGTTCCACCACCCCGGCTTTCGGCCGCTGCGCTGCAATCCGGGCTACCCGAAACTGGCCTACTCGCTCCCAACGCGCTGCTTTGAAGCCTCTCCCCCCTCCGAGGGGAGAGGTTTGGAGAGAGGGGGCGGCGCCGCAGGCGCCGTGCTTTGGTTGCCAAGCGCACCAGCACACCAAACGCCTGCCTTCGGCAGCCAACCCTTTCACCCTCTCCCCAACCCCTCTCCCCTCAAGGGAGAGGGGCTTGAAAGCGCCTTCGTCGCGGGCAAGGTGTGCCGAGCCACTGGGTTTTTAAGCCTCTCCCCCTCCGAGGGGGAGAGGTTTGGAGAGAGGGGGCGGCGCCGCAGGCGCCGTGCTTTGGTTGCCAAGCGCACCAGCACACCAAACGCCTGCCTTCGGCAGCCAACCCTTTCACCCTCTCCCCAACCCCTCTCCCCTCAAGGGAGAGGGGCTTGAAAGCGGCTACCTCGCGGGCAATGTGTGCCGAGCCACTGGGTTTTTAAGCCTCTCCCCCCTTCGAGGGGGAGAGGTTTGGAGAGAGGGGGCGGCGCCGCAGGCGCCGTGCTTTGGTGGCCAAGCGCACCAGCACACCAAACGCCTGCCTTCGGCAGCCAACCCATTCACCCTCTCCCCAACCCCTCTCCCCTCAAGGGAGAGGGGCTTGAAAGCGGCTACCTCGCGGGCTTTGACGTATTTTGTCCGCTGGCTACAACCTGTAAGAGCGGGCCATGCCCGCGACCGGGATGCTTCGGCCCACCTCACCCATCGGGTTTCGTGCGCCACCCGGCGGTCCCGGATTTACGCTGCGCTGCGATCCGGGCTACTCGAATCGGCAACTCGGCGTTGCGCATTTGGCCGGAGTGTCGGGTTCAATGGGCTTGGCGTGGCTGTATCATGATGGTTTGCCTTGTCCGCAGTCGGCGCCCTCGGGCGATTGCGGGCCTTATGACGGAACGCTATGAGCACGAACGATACCTACGGTTTGGGCACCTTGGCCATTCATGCCGGTCAGTCGCCGGATCCGAGCACCGGCGCGGTGATGACGCCGATCTACGCCACTTCGACCTATGCCCAGCAGAGTCCGGGCGTGCATCAGGGCTTCGAGTACTCGCGTAGCCACAATCCCACGCGGTTCGCCTACGAGCGTTGCGTGGCGGCCCTGGAGGGCGGTACGCGCGGTTACGCGTTCGCGTCCGGGCTGGCCGGCACGGCAACCATCCTCGAATTGCTCGACACCGGCAGCCACGTCATCGCCATGGACGATGTCTATGGCGGCACCTATCGCCTGTTCGAACGGGTGCGTCGGCGCTCGGCCGGGTTGGACTTCAGCTGGGTCGATTTGAACGATCTCGATGCGCTCGCTGCGGCGATCCGCCCCGAGACCCGGCTGTTGTGGATCGAGACGCCGACCAACCCGATGCTGAAGCTGGTCGATCTCGAGCGCGTGGTGGCTTTTGCCAAGCAGCGCGGTTTGCTGGTGGCGGTCGACAATACGTTCTGCTCGCCGATCGTGCAGCGGCCGTTGAGCTTCGGTGCCGACCTGGTGATGCACTCCGCCACCAAATATCTCAACGGCCACTCCGACATCGTCGGCGGCATGGTGGTGGTCGGCGACAACGCCGAGCTGGCGGAAAAAATGGAGTTCCTGCAGAACGCGGTGGGCGGAGTGCAGGGGCCGTTCGACAGTTTTCTCGCGCTGCGTGGGCTCAAGACCCTGCACCTGCGGATGAAGGCGCACTGCGAGAGCGCCGCCGTGCTCGCCGCCTGGCTGGAAACTCATCCGGGCATCGAAAAAGTGATCTATCCCGGCCTGGAATCGCACCAGCAGCATGCCCTGGCGACTCGTCAGATGAACGGCTACGGCGGCATGATCAGCGTCTACGTCAAGGGTGGGCTGGCAGCGGCGCGCCGGTTCATGGAGCGCACCGAGTTGTTTACCTGCGCCGAATCGCTGGGCGGCGTCGAAAGCCTGATCAACCACCCGGCGATCATGACCCACGCCTCGGTGCCGGCCGAGCGGCGTGCGCAGTTGGGCATCACCGATAATCTGGTGCGCCTGTCGGTTGGCGTTGAAGACCTCGACGATCTGCGTGCCGAACTGGACGCTGCGCTGGCATAATCCCGCGATGGCTTCGAACCTCCCCAAGGGCCGGGCGTCCGTCCACCCTTCGAAGACCGCGACACCCAGAGACGGCATTCTGGTGTTCGGCATGCATCGCAGCGGCACCTCGGCGATGACCCGGGCGCTCGATCTGTCCGGCGCGTCGCTGGGTAGCCGGCTGGTCGCCGAGAGCGTCGGCAACGAAACCGGGCACTGGGAGAACGCCTTCGCGGTGGAAACCAACGAGCGACTGCTGGCCACGCTGGGCCGTGGCTGGGACGACGTGCGCGCCTTGCCCGACAACTGGACTGCACATCAGGCGGCGCGACAGGCGGTGCTGGCGATCCGCAGCTACGCCGAACGGGACCTGGCGGTGCCGCTGTTCGCCGTCAAGGATCCACGGCTTTGCCGGCTGGCGCCGATCTGGCTGGAAGCGCTGAACGGGCCAGAGTGTCGCGTCTGTGCGCTGATCGTGCTGCGCCATCCGCTGGAGATCGCCGCCTCGCTGGCGGCGCGCGATGGATTTTCGCTCGGCCGCTCGCTGCTGCTCTGGCTGCGTCACATGCTCGAATGCGAAGCTGCCACCCGGCACCTGCCGCGTTGTTTCGTTCGCTATGACCAATTGTTGCAGGAAGGGCCGGCCGCGCTGCAGCGGATCCGGGCCGACTTGTCGCTGGACGGGCTGGTCGCCGACGAGGCTGCCACAGCGCAGATCGAGGCATTTCTGGATGCTGGTCGGCGCCATCACGTGGCCGGCCAGGATGATCGCCTGCGACATCTTTCGCCGGTCGCCGCTGCCGCTCACGCGCTGTTCGAGCAGGCCGCCGACGGAGCCGATGTCGCCGCTGCGCTGGACGCCATCCATGGCCGTCTGAACGAATGGGCCGGCCTGTACGACGGCCTGCTCGACGAACAATGGCAAACCGTCGAATCGCTCTGGCAGCGTACCGGTCGCGCCGAGGCCGCTCTGGCCGGTCATGCCGAGCGAATTGCCTCACTGCCCGAACAACTGGAGCGGGTCGCCGCCCAGGTTGCCGATGGCGAGGGGCGAGTGCTGGCTGCCCTTGGCGACGACATCCGCCGCATGCAGGAAGAGCACCAGCGCCTGCTGGCGGAAGCCGCGCAACTGCAAGCCGATGCCGCCCTTGGCTCGTCACTGGCGCCGCGCGTGGAGGCGCTGACCGAACAGGTCGTTCAAGGCCATGACCGGCTGCTGCACGCATTCAGCGAGGACATCCACCGGATGCAGGCCGAGCATGCCAAGGCGCTTGGTGCGGCCGAGCGGCAGGCTGGCGAGCTGTCCGAGAGCCGGGCGCGGATCGCTGCGCTCGATGCGCAGCTGGCCCAGATCACCGAGTCGCTGGCGACGCACCGTGCTTCGCTGAGCGCGCTGGAAACTGCCAGTGTCGATCGCGAAGCGGTGATGCACTGGCTGGAGGAGCGATTGGCCGAGCGCGATGCCGAAGTGGCCGAACGCAACCGCGAGTTGGCCAGCCGACTGGAAGACATTGCCCGGCGCGACAGCGATCTGGCCAAGGCGCAGCAGGCCGCCGCGTCGCTGGAGACGGCCCTGTCGGCGCAGACCCGTCTGCGACAGCGCGCCGAGGCATCCGTTCAGCGGGTAATCACCAGCCGACTCTGGCGCGGCACCCGGCCGTTGCGGGCCCTGGTGTGGCGGGTGCGCAACCTGCGCCGTCGCTTGGCAGGCCAGCCGTCGCTGGGTGCGTTCCACGACGATCTGGACCTGATCTCACCGGGTTACGGCGGTAGCGTTACCGAGCCGAGTCCACCGGCAGACGGCAGCGTCGGCCCCGTCGGTTTGATGGCCGAGCAAAACCCGTTGGCGGCGATCACCCTTGCACCAGAGAATGACGCCTTGCCCGATGTGTTCGTCTGGGCGGTGATCGATTGGCACTTTCGCTATCAGCGCCCGCAGCACATCGCCAGTGCGCTTGCGCGCAAAGGCCATCGGGTGTTCTACATCTCCAATAATTTCATCGACAGCCGCGCGCCTGGCGTTGCCGTCGAACCGCTCAACCAGCACGGCCGGCTGTTTCAGGTCCGCCTGCACGTTGCCGGGGCGCCGGCGATCTACTTTCATCAGCCCGATGCCCATGCGCTGGAAGCGATCTCCGCCAGTCTGGCCGAGTTGCTGGACTGGTCCAAGTCGCGCCGTTGCATTTCGCTGGTTCAGCACCCGTACTGGCGGCAGCCATCGCGCATGCCGCCCAACGTGGTGCAGGTCTACGACTGCATGGACCACCACGCTGGCTTCGACAATACCGGCGAGCAGGTGATTTCCGCCGAAGCGGATCTGATCGCCGACGCCGATCTGGTGGTGGTCAGCTCGCAGTGGCTGCACGACACACTGTCGGCCAAGGCGCGCAATATCCAGCTGGTGCGCAATGCCACCGACTACGCGTTTTTCAGCCGACCGCCGGAACGGATTCGTGGCGACGACCGGGGCCGCAAGGTGGTCGGCTACTACGGCGCCATCGCCGAGTGGTTCGATCTCGATCTGCTGCGCGCCGTGGCACAGGCGCTGCCGCAGGCGGTGATCCGGCTGGTCGGCAACGACACCGCCGGGGCTCGGGAGGCGCTGGCCGATCTGGCCAATGTCGAGTTCACCGGCGAAGTGCCGTATGCCGATCTGCCGCAGTGGCTGTACGGGTTCGATGTCTGCTTGCTGCCGTTCCGGGTGACGCCGCTGACCCAGGCCACCAATCCGGTGAAGGTGTATGAATACCTCAGCGCCGGCAAGCCGGTGGTGAGCGTGGATCTGCCGGAGCTGCGCCAGTTCGATGGTCAGGTCGGCGTGGCCGGCACCCCGGCGGAATTCATCGCCGCCGTGTCGGCCTTCCTGAATCATCCCGGCGACGCCGGGGCGATCGAGGCGCGCCAGCGTTTTGCCGCCGAACAAACCTGGGACCATCGTGCCCAGCAGTTCGATCTGGCGCTGGCCAGCATTCGCGAGCCGCGTGTCTCGATCGTGGTGCTGACCTACAACAACCTCGCCTTCACCGAAGCCTGCCTGTTCAGCATCGAGCACTACAGCGACTACCCCAATCTCGAAGTCATCGTGGTCGACAACGCGTCGTCGGATGAATCGCCCGCGTTCCTCCGGGAATGGGCCGCGCAGGCCTCGCCGGCCGGGCATACCCGGCGGCTGATCCTCAATGAAACCAACCTGGGCTTTGCCGCCGGCAACAACGTTGGCCTGGACGCGGCCGATGGCGAGTATCTGGTGATGCTCAACAACGACACCTACGTCACGCCCGGCTGGGTGCGCAGCCTCATTGCGCCGCTGCGCCGCGAGGCCGATATCGGGCTGGTCGGCCCGGTCACCAACAACATCGGCAACGAAGCCAAGGTCGAGATCGGCTATTCCGACATGACCAGCATGATTCATGCCGCGCGCACGTACACGCTTCGCCACCCTGGGCAGACCCTCCCGCTGCGCACGGCCGCATTCTTCTGCGTGGCCCTGCCGCGTGTCGTCTATCGCGCCGTGGGTGGTCTGGACGAAGCGTTCGGAATCGGATTCTTCGAAGACGACGACTACTGTCGGCGGGTCGAACGGGAAGGCTGGCGCATCGTCTGCGCCGAGGATGTTTTCGTGCATCACCATCTCTCGGCAACCTTCGAAAAGAAAGACCCGGCCGAGCGGCAGGCGCTGTTCGAGCGCAACAAGGCCATCTACGAGGAAAAATGGGGCGCGTGGCAGCCGCACCGGTATCGCAACAGCTGAATCCGCAGCGGCGGCCGATGCTTAGCCGCGCGTGGGGCCCGGCCCGAACCGGGTGCCTGCGCGCGCCACGCCGACCGACCGGATCGGCTCACGCTTCATCGACACAGGGAAGACACACCGCATGCTGATTGATTTCGACGCGTTGAACGGATTCGCCACCGACCCGGTCGAGGTGGCCATCGTCGGGGCTGGCCCGGCCGGCATCACCCTGGCGCTGGAGCTGGCTTCGCGCGGGATACGCAGCCTGCTGGTCGAGGCCGGCGGCTTCGACTATCCGGACGCCGACGGGCTGGACCCGTATCAGGGCGACAGTTCGCCCCGGCCCTACGCGCTGAACGTGTCGCGATTGCGCTATTTCGGCGGCACATCGGGCCATTGGGGTGGCTGGGTGCGTCCGCTGGATGTGGCCGACTTCGAAGTCGATCAACAAAGCGGTGCGCCGGCCTGGCCGATCGCACGCGGCGAGGCCTACCGCCGTCTGGACGATGCCCACCGTTGGCTGGAAGTGCCCGAGACCCACTACGATGGCCCGGCGCTCGCCGCCGAGCTGGACCGGACCGCGCTGAATCTGCCCGATGACTCCGGCTTTCGAACGCAAACCTTCCGGTTCAGCCCGCCGACCCGGTTCGGCGCTCGCTATCGCAAGGACATCGTCGATTCCGACCGGATCATGTGCCTGCTGGAAACCAGCCTGATCGCCGTCGAGCGCGCCGCCGAAGGGCGCTCACGCGTGCGGCTTCGGCATCGCGACGGCCGTCAGTCGACCGTCTCGGCCCGGTTTCATGTGCTGGCCATGGGCGGCGTGGAAAATGCCCGCTCGCTTATGTGGTCGAACCGAACGGCGGAGCGACCGTTTGGCGCCGAGGGCGACTGGCTGGGCCGCTGTTTCGCCGATCATTTCGGGTTGACGGCCGGACACCTGCTGGCCTCTCCGATGCTGGACTACAACACGCGCGGCAGCAGCGAGGGTCGGGTGATGGCGCGGCATGTGCCCGAGCCGTCGCGGGTGCGTTCTGGCGAAGTCATCAACCACATGATCTCGCTGCATGCGGTCAACGAACAATCATTCCTCCAGCACGGCTATGGACGCAACGAAGCGATATTTGGCGCCGGTTCCGACGCGCTCAAGCTCTATGCGGTGCTGATCGTGGCCGGACAGACGCCGAGTCGCGACAGCCGACTGACCTTGATGGATGAAACCGACAGCAACGGCGTGGCCAGGGTGCGACTGAATTGGCACATCGAAGAAGCCGATTTTCTGTCCTTGCTGGGCTCGTTCGAGCGCTTCGGTCACGCGGTGAGCGCCGCAGGCCTGGGTCGGATGCGCAAGACGGCGTTTTATCCGCGCAAGCCCGACGAAGCACTTTCGGCCGGTATGCATCACATGGGCACCACCCGAATGGCGCCTCGGTCGGGCCAGGGCGTGGTCGATACCGATTGCCGGGTGTTCGACAGCGATGACCTTTATCTGGCGGGCAGCTCGGTGTTTCCGGCCTATGGCTATGCCAACCCGACATTGACGATCGTCGCGCTGACCCTGCGTCTGGCCGATCATCTGGTCGGCCGGCTGGAGGCCAGCGCATGACCACGCGACGCGCGCTGCTCAAGACCGGCGTGGGCGCGGCCGCAGTCCTGATTCTGCCGGGCTGTGCCGAGCCGCCCCAATTCGATCCGACCGCATTCGACCCGGCCGGCCGCGCCGCCGAAATCGATGCCGTCGCCCTGGCGCTCCAGGGTTTCGCCGATGGGCCGCACCTGGAGGATGCCGATCCGGGCGCGATCCAGGCCCGATTGATCGAACGGCTGGATCGCCATCGCTACATGCAGCTCGCCACGACGGCGGCCATCCGCGCGGCCATCGAAGAGGATTTTCGCGGTGGAAGGGTCGTCGAGGTCGACGGCTGGCTGCTGTCGGAAACCGAATACGCGCTGATGAAGTATGCCGCCCACCTGCATCGTCTGGCGGGCAGTTCGAGCGAGTCGCCTCCGGTGCCGTTTTCAATCGCCGAAGTGGCGGAGATTGTGGCGGTCCGTGGCTGGGGGCCGCAGTCGACCTGCGTGGGCCGTGGTTTCAACGAACAGGCCGACGGTCATTCCAGTATTTGGGTCGGTTTCGAAGGCCAGGCCCCGGCCGGGCTTTACATCATGATTGGCGACCAGTCGGTGATCACCGCCAAGGGCGCCGGCGTGCTGACCAGCCGGATCGATGGCGATCTGCTGCACGCCATGCTGGCCGAAGAGGGCGAGTACGACATCTCCCTGTACGACCCGTTTCAGGGCACGCGACAGACGATCGGGCAGTTCAAGGTGGTCGGCACTCGTGAGGCTGCCAAGACCGAGGACGGGCGGGATTCGACGGTGTTCAAGCCGGTCGCCTCATGGGGCCCGACGCGCACCGCCCGATCGACCCCGTTCAACGCCCAGCCCAATGGCGACTCGGCATTCTGGATCAACACGCCGTGCGCACCGAACGATACCGTGGTCACCCTCGGCGATACGCCGTTGGCGACCACGGTGACCCAGGGCAGCATCACCGCGCGCCTCGCCAACGCCACCGTGCTCGATCAGGCCGGCCGCCTTCCGCTGCGATTGACCCACGCCGCCACGGGTGAATCGGTGCTGGTCGGCGAGTTCGAGATTCAGCCGCAGTAGCCAGCATCGAGTAGCCCGCTTCGCGTAGCCCGGATTGCAGCGCAGCGAAAATCCGGGACCGCTGGATGTGTGGCCGATGCGCGGTGCCGTGCCGCACCAGGCCGCACAAAGCCGCCCCACGCCATGCGATGCCGTGCCGTGTTGTCGTGTCGCGCCGCCCCGCGCCGCCCCGCGCCGTGCCGCGCCATCGCGCGCCCACGGCTCCCGGTTTACGGGCCTCTGGCCCTAAACCGGGCTACGCGACCAGGCACAGCCGCCGAGTAGCCCGGATTGCAGCGCAGCGAAAATCCGGGACCGCCGGATGTGTGGCCGATGCGCGGTGCCGTGCCGCACCACGCCGCCCGCCCCACGCCATGCGATGCCGTGCCGTGTTGGCGTGTCGCGCCGCCCCGCTCCGTGCCATCTCACGCCCACTGCTCCCGGTTTACGGGCCTTTGGCCCTAAACCGGGCTACGCGACCAGGCACAGCCGCCGAGTAGCCCGGATTGCAGCGCAGCGAAAATCCGGGACCGCCGGATGCCCGGCCATTGCGCGGCGCTGTGTCGCACCAGGCCGCCCCGTGCCAACCCATGCCTTGCCACGTGACGCCATGCCGTTCCGAGCGGATAAAACCAACAGGCACAAAAAAGCGGGCGCCCGTAGGCGCCCGCTCAGGGTGTTGCTTACAGCGCTGGATCAGTTGCCGGCCGCGTCGTTCGACCGCTGCTCACCGTTGCTGTCGGCGTCGGTCAGGTTGGTGACCGTGCCGGTGTTGCTGTTGCGGTTCAGGCTGGACACGCGGAGGTTCTCGAACTCCGCCGTCACGACCATGCGCCACCGACCCGTGCCGTCGCCGAAGGCGCCGTTCAGGCCCTTGCCAACGTTACCGTTCTCCAGATCCTCGGAGTTCAGCTGCAGGGTCTCGCCGGCCGGCAGGATGAAGCGGATGGTGCTGTCGCCCGGATTGCCGCCATCATCGTAGCCTTCCAGGGTGACCTGGCCGCCGGTGTTGCCCCAGTTGCTGACGCGCAGGAAGCTCTGCGCCAGCGTGTTGCCAGCCGGGTTGAAGGTGAACACCTTCACGACCGAACCGTTGAACTCCAGCGGCAGCACGCTGCAGGTCGAGAACGGCGTCGTGTCGTCGCCGCGGGTGAAGCCACCCCCGATGGTCAGCGGGGTGGCGTCGATCTGCTCGACGCCAGCCGTGGTCAGACAGACGAACGCGCTGGAGACCAGGCTCGGGTCGATCGGTGTGAAGGTCGCGACGGTACCGCCGGCATTGATGGTGCTGGTGGCGATGTCGTCCGTGCCGCAGAGCGAATCGGAGGACAGGAACACTGCGCCGCCATTGGCCGCCAGGAACGCCGGATCGAAGTCGCCGGTCAGCGTCAGATTGACGGTGTCGCCCGGCAGGAACGCGAAGGTGACGTTCGGGGTGATGCCGATGTTCACGGTACCGGCATTGAAGAACGTCTCGCCGTTGCCGCCCAGGCTGCTGCCGATTTCGCCCAGCGAACCGTTCGGGGTGAAGAAGATCTTCGGGCCCTGGTTGTCGTCGGAGGCTACGTCGATCTTCTTGTCGGTGTCGCCGTCGGTCGGATCGCAGACCAGGTTGACGCCGTTGGCACGGCTGATCAGGTTGACGTTGGCCGAGGCGATGACCTGGTTGGTGTTCGGGTCGAACAGCTGGACCGTGCCGACCACCGAACCGGTGAGCGGAACGCCGGACAGATTCAGGGACTGAATGTTGAGGATGGTGCCAGCGTTGATGGTGGCGTTGGCGCCGGACGGCTGAACGTTCCACACGGCTGCGTTATTGACGAAGATACCGGCGCTGGCGGTCCAGTCGTTGGACGGGTCGGCATCGCTGTCCGGAGTCAGATCGATGGTGCCATCGATCAGGGTGCCACCAACCACGGTGATGCCAGCCGGCACCAGCAGGCGGACGCCGAAGCCGGTGGTACGGCCGATCAGGTTGTCGGTGATGCCGTCGGCATTCAGCTCGACCAGCTCGGTCATGGTGATGTTCGAACCATTCTGCGAGGCGATGATCTCGCCCGTGGTGTCGCCATCGGTGGTGATATCAAAAGCCATCGCGCCCAGCGGCAGGAACATGCCGGCTGCGACTGCGAGAGCGAGGGTATTGCGCTTGAGATTCGACATGTCGAACTAACTCCTTAGTATTGACTAGATTCGCTAGCGTTTCGGGGTGCGAAGCTTGGACCGGAAGCACCGCTCTTACCCGGTACCAGAAGGCAAGGCCTCGGGCGACCGGTTGTTCAAGGGGCGCTGTCGCGTAGAAACGCCACCACGCCCCCAGAACGGCAAGCCACGCGAGGGGCAACATAGCCCACCCCAAGAGGCGCGTCAATCCTTTGTGAGCAGGTATTTCACGCGCCTCGATGCCGGGGTGGGCCAGCGTGCACAGAATAAGGCAATTTTTGTGACCGGGTTGGCATGGGTCGATGCCGTGCAATCGACGAGCGGCGTGATGTGCCGGGTCGAGCGGTTTTGGGCTGTGTTTGCGGGAAGGTTTGGTTCATTGAGCGGGGTGCATTGCTGCCTGCCTTCGGTAGGAGGGGCTTTCACCCTCTCCCCAACCCCTCTCCCCTCAAGGGAGAAGGGCCTTTAAGGCGGTCCCGGATTTCCGCTGCGCTGCAATCCGGGCTACTCAAAACCGGGATACTTGAAAATGGGACACTCCCCTCCGGTGTGCGGCGCTTTGAAGCCTCTCCCCCCTCCGAGGGGGAGAGGTTTGGAGAGAGGGGGCGGCGCCGCAGGCGCCGTGCTTTGATCCTCCAGCGCGCCAACATCCAACGCCTGCCTTCGGCAGCATGGGCTTTCACCCTCTCCCCAACCCCTCTCCCCTCAAGGGAGAGGGGCTTGAATGCGCAGAGGCTTTGCCTTTCGCGACAGGCCGGCGCCTTGAAGTCTCTCCCGAGGGCGAGGGGCTTGAATGCGCAGTAGCGGGCCATGCCCGCGACCGGGATGTGTCGGTTCGCCGGTGGCGCCGGGTTTCGATGGGTGTCCCGGCGGTCCCGGATTTTCGCTGCGCTGCAATCCGGGCTACTCGGGACCGGGCTGCTCGGAGCCGGGCTACTCGGGGCCGGGCTGCGCGGGGCGCGGGTGGCTTGCGCTAGGATGGCGGGTCTGATTACGGGAACACGCGACATGCCGGGTGGGTGGCTGTGACGACGGTGGTTTTTTCGGTGCTGGCCCGGCCGTGGCGTTATCGGGGGTTGATCGCCACCCTGGTGCGGCGCGAGCTGCAGGGCCGCTACCGTGGCTCTTTGCTGGGCCTTTTGTGGCCCGTGCTGACCCCGCTGCTGATGCTGGCGGTCTACACCTTGGTGTTCGGCGTGGTGTTTCAGGCGCGCTGGCCGCAGGCCGGCGAGGGCCAGGGGCTTGGCCAGTTTGCGATGGTGTTGCTCGCTGGCCTGCTGGTGCATGGCCTTTTGGGTGAAGTGCTCAACCGCGCGCCGACCAGCATCGTCAGTCAGCCGAACTACGTGAAGAAAGTGGTGTTTCCGCTCGATGCGCTGGCCTGGGTGGAGGTGCTGGCCACGCTGGTCCACATGCTGGTGGGCCTGGCGCTGCTGGTGGTGGTCAATGGCGTCTGGGGGTCGGGCTTTGCCTGGGCGCAGGTGGCGTTGCCGCTGATCGTGCTGCCTTACCTGGTGCTGCTGCTCGGTCTGAGCTGGATGTTTTCTGCCCTGGGCGTGTATTTGCGCGATCTTGGTCAGGCGGTCGGGCCGATGGTGACCGCGCTGATGTTTCTGGGCCCGGTGTTCTACGCCCGTGATGCCTTGCCCAAGCCGCTGTCGGACTGGTTGGTGCTGAATCCGATTACGCTTATCGTCGAGCAGACCCGGCGGGTATTGTTCGAGGGCCTTTGGCCGGACTGGACGGCGCTGGGCGGGTATGCCCTGGCCGCGCTGGCGGTTTACTCCCTGGGGCTTTGGATGTTTGAGAAACTGAAGAGAGGCTTCGCCGATGTCGTCTGAACCGATTCGCACGGTGGACGCGGAACCGTCCGGGTCGCGCTTGGGCGACCTGCTGGTGGCTGCCGGGTTGATTGGCGCCAGCGACCTGGACCGCGCACTGGCCTTGCAGGCACGTATCGGCGGCCGGTTGGGCAGCGTGCTGATGCGTATCGGGGCGCTGAGCGAAGACAACCTGCTGGAAACCCTCAGCCGACAACTGGGCCTGCCGGTGCTTGGGCTTGGCTTGCCGATGCCCGACGAGGATGCTGTCCGCTTGGCGGCAGCCGAATCCGCGCTTGGCCTGGATTGGATGATCGACCAGCAGGTGCTGCTGTGGGCCGATGCCGAAGGCGGATTCTGGTGCGCGGCCCGCGATCCGCTGCTGCCCAGCCTGCGCGAGGCCTTGGGACATGCCTATTCCGGCAAGCGCATTCATTACTGTCTGTGTCGCGGTCAGGACCTGGAGCGCACGCTCGACGCCCTGGCCCGCCACACCGCTGGCGATGGTCACGAGGATGGCGATGCCCGGCATCTGCGCGAGATGGCCGAGGAAGCGCCGGTGGTCGAGCTGGTCAGCAATTTGCTGGCGCAGGCGGTCGAGCAGCGCGCCTCCGACGTGCATCTGGAGCCGGAGGAGCGCGAGTTCGTGGTGCGTTTCCGCATCGATGGCGTGCTGCATGCCCGGCTGCGGCTGCCGCGCCAGCGTTTCGACGCAGTCGCCTCGCGGCTCAAGCTGATTTCCGGCATGGACATCGCCGAACGCCGGCTGCCCCAGGACGGTCGGATGTCGACCCGGGTCGGCGGTCAGGAGATGGACATCCGCGCCTCGGCCCTGCCCGGCGTGCACGGCGAGTCGATCGTGCTGCGCCTGCTGCCCAAGGAGCGCAAGGAGCTTGGCCTGGATCGACTCGGGTTCGAGGCCGACCATTTGGCGCTGATGCGCGACTGGATGGGCCAGGCCAACGGCATCGTGCTGGTGACCGGCCCGACCGGCTCGGGCAAGTCGACCACGCTGTACGCCGCGCTGGCGGCGACCAACGATGGACTGAAAAAGATCATCACCGTCGAAGACCCGGTGGAATTCCAACTGCCGGGCATCACCCAGATTCAGGCGCACAGCGAGATCGGCCTGACCTTCGCCAACGCATTGCGCTCGATCCTGCGCCAGGACCCGGACGTGGTGATGATCGGCGAAATCCGCGATCTGGAAACGGCAGAAATCGCCGTCCAGGCCGCGCTGACCGGCCATCTGGTGCTGTCGACCCTGCACACCAACGACGCCATCAGCGCCTTCACCCGGCTGATCGACATGGGGCTGGAGCCGTTTCTGGTCGCCACGCCGATCCGCGCCGTGCAGGCCCAGCGTCTGGTCCGCCGGCTGTGCGAATGCGCCCGGCCCGGCCACGTGCCCGAGTCGCTGGCTGCCGAGGCGGCGGGCTTCGCGCACACGGTGTTGGACGGGGCGCCGCCACGCTGGATGGAAGCCGTGGGTTGCCCCAAATGCCTGCACACCGGCTATCGCGGTCGGCTGGGCATCTACGAGATGATTCCGGTCTCCGAACAGATGCAGCAGTTGATCGTCAACGGCGGCAGCGTGAACCAGATGAAAGCCCTGGCCCGCAGCGAGGGCCACCGATTCCTTCGCGACGACGGCTTGCTCAAGGCCTGGCAAGGCCAGACCACCGTGGAGGAAGTGCTGCGGGTGACCGGCGTTTGATGAAACCGCGCCGCCTAGCTTGAGGCCGCAGGCGCCGTGCCGTGGTTGCCGGCGCGCCAACATCCGACGCCTGCCCTCGGCAGCCAGTCCAGTCACCCTCTCCCCAACCCCTCAACGGCCCAAGCCCGACTGTGTCCTTCTCCCTCAAGGGAGAGGGGCTTTTGCGGCAGTCCCGGATTTTCGCTTCGCTGCAATCCGGGCTACTCAAAACCGGAATACTCCCTTCCGGTGTGCGCCGCTCTGAAGCCTCTCCCCCCCTGGAGGGGGAGAGGTTTGGAGAGAGGGGGGCGGCGCCACAGGCGCCGTGCTTTGATCCGCCAGCGCGCCAACATCCGACGCCTGCCCTCGGCAGCCAGTCCAGTCACCCTCTCCCCCAACCCGTCTCCCCTCAAGGGAGAGGGGCTTGAGCGCACAGCAGCGGGCCACGACCGGGATATTGATTTCGCCAAAAGATCAGCAGGCGCGGGCCATGCCCGCGACCGGGACGTGTCGGTTTGACGGAGGTGCCGGGTTTCGATGGATGTCCTGGCAATCCCTGCTTTCGGCCGCTGCGCGGCAACGCGGGCTGCGCCCGCTGCGCCTTCGCTTGGGCTGCGCCCGCGCTCGGTCGGCCGCTGCGCTGCAATCCGGGCGACTCGCGTGCGGCTGAGCCGGGGAGGGCGTGACGCGCTGGGGTTTGCCGCTACCATAGCGCCATGGCCCGATACCGTTATGAAGCCCTCAACGCCGAAGGCATTGCCTTCAATGGTGTGTTGCGCGCCGACAGCGAGCGTGGTGCCGCCCGGGCGCTGGAGCAGCGCGGGCTGACGGTTGTCGAGTTGCGGGCCGGCGACGGTGGGGCGCGTGCTCACGGGCGGCGCCGACGGCTGACCCACAACGACCTGATCCTGGCCCTGCAGGGGCTGGCGACGCTGCTCAATTCGGGCATCAGCATTGCCGAAGCCGTCGCGGCGCAAGCCAATTCGGCTCATCATCCGCGCATCGTCGAGGCGTTTGCCGGCATGTCCAAGGGGTTGCAGCGGGGTCAGGCGTTCTCCGACAGCCTCAAGGCCAGCGGCTTGACGTTCCCGGAATACGTGCTGCAACTGGCCAAGGCCGGCGAAATGACCGGCGAGCTGGGCCGCGCGCTGACCGACGCCGGCGCTCAGCTGGAGTACGAGCACACGCTGCGCACCGAGATGCGCAACGCGCTGATCTACCCCAGTGTGCTGGTATTCGCCGGGGCCGGCGCGGTGGCGCTGATGTTCCTGTTTGTGGTGCCCAAGTTCGCCTCACTGCTGGAGCGCGCTCAGGACCTGCCGTTTCTGGCCTGGGCGGTGCTAGGGCTTGGCACCTGGACGGTGGATAACGGACTCTGGGTGGCGGTGCTGATGGCCGCGCTGGCCTTCGCTGGCTACTGGTGGCTGCGCGAGCCGCAGGCCCGGGCGGCGCTGGTCGATCGCCTGGCGCGCCTGCCCCTGTTGGGTGATTGGCTGATCGAATCCGACACGGCGCGCTGGGCCAAGGTGCTGAGCGCGCTGCTGGGCAATCGTGTGCCGCTGTTGCAGGCGCTGGAGCTGGCGCGCGCGGGCATGCAGCTTCCGCATCGGCGGGCGAGGATGGGCGAGGTGGCGCGTGCGGTGCGCGGTGGCGGCAGCTTGGCCGACGCGCTGGAAGACCACGACGCGCTCACCGCCACCGGATACAACCTGGTGCGGGTCGGCGAACGCTCGGGCAAGCTGGCGTCGATGCTGGAGTCGCTGGCCCGGCTGTACGAGCAGTCCGGACGTAACCGGATGAAGCGGGTTCTGATCCTGATCGAACCGCTGGCGATTCTGATCATCGGCGGCTTGATCGGACTGATCATTCTGGGCGTGATTCTGGCGATCACCAGCGCCAACGACCTGGCGATCTGAACGGATCGCCGCAGCCCGAAAACCGCGTCGCCCTGCCCAGGCCACTCGGTCAGGCATGGCCGCCGCGTAGCCCGGAGTGCAGCGCAGCGCACCGAGCGCGGGCGCAGCCCAAGCGAAGGCGCAGCGGGCGCAGCCCGCGTTGCCGCGTAGCGGCCGAAAGCCGGGATTGCCAAGACACCCATCGAAACTCGCCACTTCCGTCGACCCGACACTTCCCGGTCGCGGGCATGGCCCGCTCCTGACTTTTCGGCGAATCAATGTCCCGATTGTGGCCCGCTGCTGTGGGCTCAAGCCCCTCTCCCTTGAGGGGAGAGGGGTTGGGGAGAGGGTGACTGGACTGGCTGCCGAGGGCAGGCGTTGGATGTTGGCGCGTTGGCGGATCAAAGCACGGCGCCTGCGGCGCCGCCCCCTCTCTCCAAACCTCTCCCCCTCCAGGGGGGAGAGGCTTCAAAGAGCCGCCGCCGCCCCCTCTCTTCAAACCTCTCCCCCTCCAGGTGGGAGAGGTTTCAGCCGCGTCGCCCGGATTGCCGCGCAGCGGCCGACCGAGCGAAGGCGCAGCCCAAGCGAAGGCGCAGCGGGCGCAGCCCGCGTTGCCGCGTAGCGGCCGACCGAGCGAAGGCGCAGCCCAAGCGAAGGCGCAGCGGGCGCAGCCCGCGTTGCCGCGTAGCGGCCGACCGAGCGAAGGCGCAGCCCAAGCGAAGGCGCAGCGGGCGCAGCCCGCGTTGCCGCGTAGCGGCCGACCGAGCGCGGGCGCAGCCCAAGCGAAGGCGCAGCGGGCGCAGCCCGCGTTGCCGCGTAGCGGCCGACCGAGCGCGGGCGCAGCCCAAGCGAAGGCGCAGCCCAAGCGAAGGCGCAGCCCGCGTTGCCGCGTAGCGGCCGAAAGCCGGGATTGCGGGGTTACGTTGCGCCTGCCGTCTGCGAACCGGCGGTTCGCTTCGCGCATCCACCGCTCCGAAACGAGGCGATTCGAATCGATGCGCCGTTCGTGCTCGCGTCAGGATGGCGATGGCACTATGCTCGCTGGGCTGAGTGCGATCTCGGGGTGATTCGATGTTCCGGGTTTTCGGCGCGAGCGGGGTTTTTCCGCCGCCCGGTTTTGCCCTTCGAACCGGTTCGCGGGTCGAATCCGAACGCACGTGGAGCGCTTGTTTTTTTCGACTTCGAGGAACGGATATGCGGGATGTCAGACGTCTTTCAGGGGTGCCGGGTGCGCGCTTCGGGGCTGCTTCGGCGCGCGGTTTCACCCTGCTGGAAATGATCGTGGTGCTGGTGATCATCGGCTTGCTGATGGGCCTGGTGGGGCCGCGGCTGTTTTCGCAGGCCGACAAGGCCAAGGTCCAGACCGCCGAAACCCAGATCAAGATGCTGTCCGGCGCGATCCAGACCATGCGTCTGGACATCGCCCGGTTTCCGACCGCCGAAGAAGGCCTGACGCTGCTGACCCGCCGGCCGACCGACGAGCGCACGTCCCGGAGCTGGGCCGGCCCTTACCTCGACGAAGCCGCTCCGGTGGACCCTTGGGGCCGCCCGTACATCTACTCGCCCGAACCGGCGGGCGATCGGCCATTCACGCTTTACTCCTACGGCGCCGACGGTGCGCCGGGCGGTGAGGGTTTCGACGCCGATGTCGGCTATTTGCCCGACAATTGAGCTTTGTCGTGTCGGTCGCTGATCGTCTATCCGTGGCCGATGGCGGTCGCCCGGCACGCTGCGCTGCGCAGGCGGCGGCGCACGCCTCGGGCTATACCTTGCTCGAACTGCTGGTGGTGCTTTCGATCCTTGGGCTGGTGACCGCGCTGGCGGCGCCGCCCTTGATCCGCACCGTGAGCACGTGGCAGCGGCAGTCGGATATCGACAGCGTCATGGAGCAGGTGCGCGGCCTGCCCATGCGGGCGCGCTCGGGCGGGCGCACGATGGTGATCGACGATGCCAGCCTGCAGGGTACCGAGTCGCCGCTGCGCGCTCCGGACGGCTGGTCGTTGTCCGCGACGGTGCCCTGGGTGATCCACAGCAACGGCGTGTGCGAGCCGGGCGAGTTGATGCTGCGTCGCGACGAGCGCGAAGTGCCGATCGTGGTCCACGCACCGTTCTGCCAGCCGCGCCGGCCGGCGCTGGATGATGGCGGGCCGGGGCCATGAAGCCGGGGCTGGCTGATGCGGCTGCGGGTCAGCCGGCAATGTCGCGCGCTGCGAGACGCAAGCCCGCCGCTCGAAATCCGCTGAAGACGCGCGGATTCACCTTGCTGGAAGCCATCGTGGCGCTGGTGATCTTCAGCCTTGGTGCGTTTTCGCTTTATGGCTGGCTGGACGTGAATCTGCGCACCCTGGGGCGCATCGAAGCCGGGCGCGAGGCGCTGTCCAGCGGTCAGTCGGCGCTGGACTTGCTGCGCCGGGTCAATCCGATGGAAGAGCCGAGCGGTCGGCGGCAAGTGGCTGGCCTGGTTGTGGAGTGGCTCGCCGAACCGCTCATGGAGCCGACCGACGGCCTGGGACGGCTGGGAAGCCCGACGCTGTACGAAATCGGCCTGTACCGGATGAACGTGCGGGTATCGATGGATGGCCGGCCGGTGCAGGCGTTTTCGGTGCGACAGGTGGGCTGGCGGCAGGTTCGGTTTTTGGAGCTGGATTGAGCATGGACGATCGTTTGTGGCGCGAGGGGAGGTTGGTCCCGGCTTGCCGGCTGCGGCCTGAGTCGGGCGGTGCGGGCAGTGGGAATGCTGCGGCGGTCCCGGTTTACGGCCTGCGGCCTAAACCGGGCTACGTGAGGGGTGCGGCGATCCCGACTTGCGGGCTGCGGCCTGAGTCGGGCGGTGCGGGCAGTGGGAATGCTGCGGCGGTCCCGGTTTACGGCCTGCGGCCTAAACCGGGCTACGCGGGCTACGCGGGCTACGCGGGCTGCGGGGTGCGTGCGGCTGGCTTCACGCTGATGGAAACGCTGGTGATGCTGCTGCTGGTTTCGTTGGCGACGGCGATGATGTTTCAGATGCTTGGCAGCTACCGGGTGGCGCGCGAGCGGTTCCTGATTCAGGGCGAGCAGATCGATACCCGTGAATTGAGCGAGTCGTGGTGGGCCGACAGCGTGAGAGGCCTGCATCCGGTTGGATCACAGCCGCTGAGCGGTACGGTCGGCGGGTTCGAATCGGTCACCATCAATCCACTGTTCGGGCCGCGCGGGACGGCGGCGGAGATCGGTTGGCTGCTCGAGCAGGACACCGCGGGCACCTGGGTGCTGGCCTATTCCCAGGACGGAAGCGAGCGGTTTGCGGTGGCCTTGCCCGAGGTCGAGCGCGCGCGATTCGTGTTCATCGACAGCGAAGGCGCGGTGCACGACGGCTGGCCGCCGGCGCTTGGCGAGCAGACCGGCTTGCCCGGCGCGGTGGCCATCGAACGCACCGATTACGACGGTCGCCGATCGGTCCGTGTGGCCTCGGTGCTGGGTCATCTGGTCGAGCGCATCGACCCGTATGAGCCCGAGGAATTCTGAATGCGCATGACACGTCAATATCCGCATCGAGAAGGCTTCGTACTCATTCTGGTGCTGGCCATTCTGGTCGCGCTCACTGTGCTGGCCGGCACCGTCGCCCTGGTGACCCAGCGGCTGCGCGACGATCAGCTCGAGCGTCAGCGCGAGTGGCGGGCCGACCTGGAGATGGCCGACACCCGGGCCAGCGTGATGTACCTGCTGCTGACCCAGCGCATGACCATGGGTGGACTCACCGTCGACGACACCGTCCGGCTCACGCCCGATGAACAGGCCGAGGCCCGGCTGACTGGCGAAACGCCACTGACCGCCGCTCCGGTCGGCAACGAGATCCGCCTCGATTCGAGCGCCCATCGTGGACTGGGCTCGGTCGATTTCGCGCTGCAGGACGATCGCGGCCTGCTCAGCTTCAATTGGTCGCCAACTCCCTTTCTCGCCGAGCGGATGCGCCTGTGGGATTCGGGTATCGGGTGGGGCAGGCTGGCGAGCCTGCTGCTCGATTACCAGGACCCGGACGACTTGTATCGGCTCAACAGCGCCGAGCGCGCGCAGTATCTCGAGGCCGGTCTGGCGCCGCCCAGCAACCGCGCCTTGACCACGCCGTTGCAGATCCGCGCGGTGCTGGGCTGGCGCGACGCGCTGGCCGGCGTGGACGATGTCACCTTGACTCAGACCTTCACCGTGGACCGCACCGCGCTGCTGAACCTCAACACCGCGCCGGCCACGGTGCTGGAGAGCATTCCCGGTATCGACGCCGATGCCGCCCGACGGATCGTCGATGCCCGACGCTTGCAGCCGTATACTCTGCTGCGCCAGGTCATCCAGCAGGTGCCGGGCCTCGATTTCGAGGAGTCCGAATTGTTTTCCCTGTTTCCGGCGCCCAGCGGGACCTTGCGGCTTTGGTCGCGCGAGGGAGGCCAGGCCAGGGTGCTGCATTGGACCCTGACCCCCAACAATGAGGGCGGAGCCCCGTGGCGCGAGGATTATGAGTACACCCTCTCAAAAGATGGTTTCGGCGCTGAACTCGGTGCGCGCATCGCTGCAACGCCGGTTCTCGCCGAGCCGATACCTGCGGCGCAGTGACGGCCTGAGACTGCTCAGCGAGGGCGGTGCCGGCAGCGAGTGGGTGGTGTCGCGCGGGCTGTGCGCCTACGCGGTGTTCGATTGCCCGGCGCTGCCGATCAAACGCCGCCGGACCTATCTGGCGACCACCGTGCGGCGCTGGGCGCCGTTTGCCGATCCGGAATTCCATGCCGAGTGGTCGGGCCAGCGCGCCATGGTCTGGGCCTGGTCGGCCGGCGCAGTGCGCGCGCTGCCCGAACAGGCGGCGGCCGAACCACCGCGGCGGGTGATCCCGGAATCGCTGCTGGTTGGCGCCGCCGCCAGCGAGGGAGCGCAGTTGGTTGCGCTGGAGGAGGGTTTCGAAGGCCGGGTGTGGCGCGACGGCGTGCTGTCGGCGTCGCGCTGGTGGCGCGAGCCGCCCGATGCGGCGGAGTGGGCCGGGTTTCTGCGTGGTGCTGGCCTGTTGGCCGGGTCGGTTCCGCCCGAGCCGGTAGTCGGCGCGCTGCGGCCCGAGGGCTGGTCGCTTTCGGCCTCCAGTACGTTTGCCGGCGTGGCGCGGCGCTATCAGCGGGTGGCCATGGCGGCAGGCGTGGGTCTGCTGGCTTTCATGCTGGTTGTGCCGCTGACCGGAATTGCCCGCCTGGCCTGGGCCTCGTCGAGCGTGCGCGCGCAGATTGCCGCGCAGGACGAGAGCCTGCAGCAGATCATGTCGGCCCGCGAGCAGGCCGAGCGCGATGCCGACGTCGTGGCGGCGCTGATGGCCCTGCGCCCGCCGGCAACCCAGATTTCGCTGATTTCTAGCGTGGTGGGTATGTTGCCGGGCGAGGCGACCCTGCTGGAATGGCGGATGCCATCGCCGGATGCGCTGGAGGTGGTCGTGTCCCAGCCGCGGCCCGACCCGCTGGCGCTAGTCCAGGCCTGGGAGGCGGCGGGCATGTTCCGCGACGTGACCGCCGAGCTGGGTCGGTCGGCCAATGAAGTCACCATCCGCGGCAAGCTGCGCCCGACCACACCGGCTGGGGCGACGCCATGAAGCGGACCTCAGTGGCGGAGCTCTGGCAGCAGGCCCAGCACGAACTGGCCGGCAACCCCCGGTTGCGAATCGGCGTGCTGGCGATCGCCGCCATTGTGGTGCTCTACGGCTGGCTGGTGCTGCTCGATTGGCGCGACGCGGCAGCCAGCGAGTACGCCGCCCAGCGCCAGCGGCTGGAAAAGATTCAGGCGCTGGCCGGGCAGGATGTCTGGCTGGAACGTGCCACCCAGGCCGCCGAGCTGCGGGCCGCGCTGGAGGCTCAGTTGCCCGAGGCCGACACCCTTGGTCTGGCTCAGGCCAGCGTGCAGTCGTGGGCGCGCGATCTGGCTGCCGTTCATGGCGATCAGGTCAGAATCCGCGGCGAAACACCCGTGCAGGTGCCGGGCAGTGCGCTGTGGCGGATTCCGGTGACGATTTCCGGCAGCCTGGCGGCCGGCTCGGTTCTCCAACTGATTCAACGCATCGAACAACACAGCCAGTTGATTACCATCGAGCAATCTTCAATCCTCAATCGCGCCAATCGCACCTTTTCCCTCACGGTGGTCGCTTTTTACCGGATCGAGCAGGAGGATGCCGATGACGGTTCTTGACCGTGTTCAGGCTCATCCGTTTGCGGCGGCGCTGATCATCGGCGCACTGCTGGGCGCGATCTGGGGTCTGTCCGGGCCGCTGTCGGTGCCGCCGGCGGCGATTGGCGGCAGTGCCGACTGGCGGCTGCCGCCGATGGAATCGGTGCTGCGCGATCAGGGCGAGGCCTTGGCTGGGATTCGCCAGAACGTGTGGGGTGCCGGCGCAGCCGCCGGCGGACGAGCAGGCCGAAACGCCGCCGTCGGCTCGGACTGGAAGCTGCTTGGCATCGTGTCCGACCCGCAGCCGATGGCCATCGTTCTGCCCCAGGGCGGCAAGGAAGTGCTGCGCCTGGGCCAAGGCCAGAGCCTGCCCGATGGCTCTCGGATACTGGAGATTGGTGATACCCTCATCCGCTTTGAGCGCGAAGGCTGCCGCTACCAGCGCCGGCTGTTTTCGCCGGCTGCCGACCCTGAACCCGATTGCGACGCGAACAACGCGACAGACGCGCCAGCCAACCCGGCTGATGCCGCCCCGGAAGAATCATGATGACGTTCCTGAAACACACACTTTCCGTTGCCGTGCTGGTGATACTGGCCGGCTGCGCCGCGCCCGCAGAGCGCTTCAAACTGCCTGATCCGGCCCGTCCGGCGCGCACGGCGCCGGCCAGTCCAGCCGAGGAAACCCTGTACCAGGGCCAGGTCGCAAACCAGATGGCGGAGCTTCGGCGCACCGATACCCCCTCGCAGGGTGATAGCGGCCGGGCGATTTCCGGTCTGGGCTATACCGGCGTCGAACCGCAGCTGAGCGGCGAACCGATTGCGGCCAATCTGGAAAGCCTGCCCCTGCCGGCCTTCATCAACGAGGCGTTCGGCAACCTGCTGGGTTTGAACTTCCAGATTGACAGCGCGCTGGAGCGCAAACGCGATCTGGTCACCCTGCGCACGCCGCAGCCGCAGGCCCCGATCGCGTTCTACCGGCTGGTGGTCCAGGTATTGCGGACCTACGGCGTTTCGGTTGAATACCAGGAGAATCTGCTGCGCGTCTATCCCAGCACCACGGGCGCCAGCGACGAGCCGCCGCTGGTGCTCAGCGGGCGGGCGCTGCCGGACGTGCCGATCAGCCACCGGCCGATTTTTCAGCTGGTTGAACTGCAGGCGGTGCGTATCGCCGACGTCAACCAATGGCTGAGATCGTCGTTCAAGCTCGAAGGTCTGCAAATTCTCGACGACCCGAACCGCAACGCCGTGGTGTTCTACGGCAAGCCCGATCTGGTCGCCCAGGCGGTGGACGCGGTGCGCGTGCTGGACCGGCCGTTCATGCGCGGGCGGGTCAGCGCCCGGCTGGAGCCGGCTTTCGTCGGTGCCGAAGAACTGGCCCGGCAACTGGTCGATGTGCTGGTTGCCGAAGGTTACGGCGCCGTGGTTCACCCCCGACAGGGCGTCATCCAGGGTTCGAGCATCGTTGCCCTGCCGCTGCCGTCGGCCAACACGCTGTTGTTGTTCGCGGCCAATCCCGGCGTTCTCGATCACGCGGTGGAATGGGCACGGGCGATCGATCGGCCCAACCCGATCGCCGGCGGCGAGAGCCTGTTTTATTACCGGGTGCAAAACACCCGGGCGGGGGAGCTGGCGGACACGCTCAATGGCGTGCGCGGCGGTGGACAGTCGCGCGGCCCGGTGCGCGCAGCGCGCAGTTCGATCGATATCAATGCGCCGGCCCAGACCCCGGCGGCGGCCGGTTCGCCGGACGACACCGGCTCGGCGGCGCCCTTGGGCACCGGCCGCCTGTTGGTTGACGAGCCGCGCAACGCGCTGATCTTCGAGGGCCCGGCGGCCGAGTGGGATCGCATGCTGCCGCTGGTGCGGCAGATGGATCAGGCGGCACGCCAGGTGATGATCGAGGTGACCATCGCCGAAGTGACGCTCAGCGAGGGCGAGCAGTTTGGCCTGGCCTGGTTGGCCAAGACCAGCAATGGCCGATTCGACGGCAACATCCGGTCCGGCCAGATCGGCGGAACCTCCGGTGATTCCGACTCCGGCGGCGGGGGCACAGGTGGTTTGACCTACTTGCTCGATGTCGCCGGGCAGACCCGGCTGGAGCTGAGCGCACTGGCCAACGACAGCCGGGTCAGCGTGCTGTCCAATCCCAAGCTGATGGTCAAGAGTGGCGACGAAGCCAGTATCGACGTCAGCACCGAGATCCCCACCATCGCCGCGACCACCGCTTCCGATCAGCAGACCGATGGCACCTCCAACATCCTGCAATCGGTCGAGTACCGGCGCACCGGTATCATCCTCAATGTGCGCCCGATCATCTACTCGGACAACCGCATCGATCTGGAAATTCGCCAGGAGGTGAGCGAGGCGCTTCCGGTTGCGGCAGGCGCGGCGATCCAGTCGCCGTCGATCTTCAACCGGTCGGTGAGCACCAGTCTGAGCCTGCGCGACGGCAGTTCGATCCTTATCGGCGGCATGATGCAGCAGAGCGAGACCCGGGACGACAGCGGTATCCCGTGGCTGAAGGATATTCCGGTGCTCGGCCATCTGTTCAAGACCAGCGGGACCAGCACCAGCAAGACAGAGTTGGTGGTGATGATCGTGCCCTACATCATCGAGACCGATGTCCAGGCCGAAGAAGTCACCCGCGCGCTGAGCCGGCGATTCCAGACGCTGGAGCTTTCGTCCGACCCGGATGCGCCAACCGACCCGGAAGACCCCTGAGCCGCGATCCGCCGCCGAAGTGCGCCGGATCGCTGTTCTCGCGACTTGCCGGTTCGGGGCCGCCGATGGACTGGTATCGGACTGCCCATATCGTCTTGCGTAACGCACCGGGATGCCATGCCGTCACCGCCATCTGAAACCGCCATCGAACTGACCGGGGTTGGCAAGACCTACCGCCTGTGGGCCGGGCCCGGCAGCCGGCTGAGCGTGCCGCTGCTGCTGCGTCTGGCGCGCTGGCTGCGGCCGCTGCCGTGGCTGGCCGGTGCCATCGAGCGGCACTGCGCTGCGGCCGCCGGAAGCCACGTCGCGCTGGAAGACATTTCCTTCGTGCTGCGCCGAGGTGAGTCGCTCGGCGTCATCGGTCGCAACGGCAGCGGAAAGAGCACCCTGCTGCAGATCGTCGCCGGCGTGCTTGAGCCCAGTGCCGGCACGGTGCGGGTCAACGGCCGGGTGGCCGCGTTGCTGGAGCTGGGCTCGGGCTTCAACCCGGAGCTGAGCGGGCGGGAGAACATCTACATCAATGCGGCGATACTGGGTTTGACCCGCAGCCAGATCGGCGAGCGCATCGACGACATCATCGCCTTCGCCGATATCGGCGAGTACATCGATCAGCCGGTCAAGACCTACAGCTCGGGCATGGGCCTGCGGCTGGCGTTCGCGGTGCAAGTGCATATCGACCCGGACATCCTGATCGTCGACGAGGCGCTGGCGGTCGGCGACGCGGCCTTCCAGGCCAAGGCCATGGCGCGGATCGACGAGATTCTCGCGCGCGGCACCACGCTGCTGTTCGTCGGCCATGATCTGAACGCGCTCAAGGCGTTCTGCGACCACGCCATGCTGCTGGAGGGCGGCCGCGTTGTGCACGAAGGAATGCCCGAAGACACCATCACCGAATATCTGCGTCGCACCCATCAGCGTGCGCTGGCGGCAGCCCGTGCCGACCCGGCCAGGGCGGTGCTCACCCCGGTGCCAGGCGGCTACGGACATTCCGGAACCGCCGTGCGCTCGGCGACCATCAACGGCGGCGATCACGTCGAGCTGCGCTACGAGGACGCCGTTCGCCTGGATTTCGTCATCGGTCTGGACAACGATCTGGAGTCGCCCCAACTGATTCTCGATGTGCTGGACGGTCGCGGTTTGCAGCTCACCGGACGACGCATCGGGCTGCGCGCCGACGCCGATGGGCAGTGCCGGGTCGGTGTGACCCTGAAGGCGCTGTTCCAACAGGGCATCTATCGCATACGGACGCGCGTGGTGGAGGCGACCACGCTCGATCAGACCCGGGTGCTGGCGCGTCAGGAAGGGCTGCTGTCGTTCGAGGTGATTGAAGACAGCCGGCACCGGTTCACCGGCCTGTTTCCGGTGCCGATGGACATCCGGGTGGAGCCATGTCCCCAAGGGTGATGCTGTTTCACCGGGACTTTCGTGGCTATACCGGCGGTCACGGCAAGGTCTGGGATTATTTCAACCACGCGCTGGCGGCGGGCTGGGATGCGCGGGTCTTTCTCACGCCTCAGTCTTTGCGCGATGCCAGCAATCCGTGGCTGGCGGTGCCCGAGCGCATCGTGCCGGCCTGGCAGCCCGAGCGCGCAGACGTGCTGTTTCTGGCCGGGCTCGACTGGCTGGCACTGCCGCCCGAGCGCCAGCGCGGCGATCAACCGATCATCAACCTCGTCCAGCACGTCCGCCATGCCGATCCAGCCCAGCCGCTGCGCGCGTTTCTGGCGCGCCGGGCGCTGCGCATTTGCGTCAGCGCGCCGGTGGCCGATGCGATCAGCGGCACCGATGAAGTCTGTGGCCCGGTGCGGGTCATCGAGGCGGCGCTGAACCTGCCGGCCGACGCGGCGTCGCCGGTGCCGCGCGCGGGGGTTTTCATCGACGCACTCAAGGCGCCCGCGCTGGGCCGGGCGCTGGCCGATGCGTTGCAGCACTGCGGTATCGCGGCCACGCTGATCACCGAGCGTCTGGCCCGACCCGAGTATCTGGATCGGCTGGCGCACGCGGAAACCGCCGTGCTGCTGCCGCATCCGACCGAGGGCTTCTATCTGCCGGCGCTGGAAGCGATGGCGCTGGGCTGCGCGACGGTAGTCCCCGATTGCATCGGCAATCGGGCCTATCTCGAACCGGGCATCAACGCGCTGGTTCCGGAGCCGAATCCGACCGCACTGGCCGACGCAGTGCGCCAACTGACCCGAGACGCCGACCTGCGCGCCCGCCTGAGCGCCGCGGGCTCGGCCACGGCCGCGCAGTTCAGTCTTTCGGAAGAGCGCCGCCGGTTTCACGACCTGCTGGCCGGCCTGTCGGAGCTTTGGGCCACATGAGCGGGGCCGGCCCGGCCAACTCAGCCCCGGCCCACGAGGGGCGCACCCTGCTGCTGACCGGCGTGCCGCGCGGTGGCACCACGCTGGCCTGCCGATTGCTGGGTCAGGCAGCCGACACCGTGGCGCTGTTCGAGCCGATGTCGGTCGACCGATTGCCCACCGACCCCGACGCCGCCTGTGCCGCGATCGCGGACTTTGCCGATGATGCCCGGCGCAGCCTGCTGCGCGACGGCACGGCGCCCAGCAAGGTGCAGGGCGGGGCGGTGCCCGATAATCCTTTCGGCGCACCCGCACCGGGCGTCGGCCAGCGACCACTGTTGGTCGAGCGCGCCCGACTGGTGCTCGACCAGCCCCCAGCACCGGGATTCACCCTGGTCATCAAGCACAACGCGGCCTTCACCGCCCTGTTGCCCCGGCTGGCCGCGCGCTGGCCGGTGTTGGCACTGGTGCGCCAGCCGCTGGCCGTGCTGGCGTCGTGGCAGACGGTGCCGGTGCCGGTCTCCGAGGGCCGTGTGCCGGCCGGAGAGCGGTTCGATCCGGCGCTGGCGGACGCCTTGGCCGGCGAGCCCAATCGTCTGCGCCGCCAGCTGATCATTCTTGATTGGTGCTTCAGGCGATACGTGGCGCTGCCCGCGTCCGCACTGCTGCGCTACGAAGACATCATCGCGACAGGCGGCCAGGCGCTGTATCGCGCGGCCGGGGTGGTCGGGCCGCATCACGCGCTCAACCCGCGCAACGCCAACCCGCTTTATCGCGAGCTTGACCTGGAATCACTGGCCGAAGCACTGCGCACGCACGATGGCGCCTGGCGACGGTGGTACGACAACCGCAGCATCGATGCCGCCCTGGCCGAACTGCGAGCAACCCGAGGGTCGGCCGATGACTAGCCCACGGATAGGCTTCGTGATCGGCGGCGTACAGAAGTGCGGCACCAGCGCGCTGGCCAGTTACCTGCGCGAGCACCCGAAGCTGGCGCTGCCGCTGCACAAGGAGGCGCATGTCTTCGATTCAGCCGATTTCGACGAGCGCTGGAGTCCGGACGACATCGATCAGCGCTACGCCGGCAAGCTGCCGCAAATTGGCGCCGACACGCTGTGCGGCGATGCGACGCCGATCTACATCTTCCACCCGACCTTGATCCAGCGCATCGCCCGCTACAATCCGGCGATGCGCTGGATCATCCTGCTGCGCGATCCGGCGCAGCGCGCACTTTCCCACTACCACATGGAGCGCGCACGCGGCGTGGAGCGTTGGCCGTTCTGGTTGGCGCTGCTGCTTGAACGTCGGCGACTGCGCGGTCACCAGTCGGACTTCTCCAAACGATCGCCGCTCCGACATTTCAGCTACCTGACCCGAGGCGATTACGCGCAGCAACTGGATGCGCTATACCAGCACTTTGCACCCGAACAGGTACTCGTGCTGCGCACCGTCGATCTGGAGCGCGAACCGGACATCACCTTGAAGCGGGTCTATGCGTTTCTGGGCGTTCCGGTGCCCGACGCATTGCCCGAGCCGCGCCAGGTGTTCGCCGGAGATTACCGACGCTGGGCGAGACACTCACTGCCCAGCCGCCTGCTTGGGCGACTGTTCAGCGCACAATTGCGATCCTTGCGCGAGCGCCACGGGATTGCGCTGGATCAGGAGTCGCCACCGGGCTGAATCCGGGAGATGCAGCGGTGGAGTCGGGACGAAAACCGGTGATTCATGTATCGGAGCGTATCGGCAGAAAGTTTCACGCGTCACGAAAGGGAAATCAGAATGATCGAGTTTCGATGTAACGTGTGCGGCTCGGAGTGCTCGTGCGAGCCGGAAGCGATCGGCCGCGAGCAGGCGTCCTGTGACGGCTGTGGCTCGACGGTCCGGATGCGGGCCATTGTTCACCACGTTTCCCAGGGCCTGTTTGGCGAGAGCCTGGCGTTGCCGGATTTCCCGCTGCGAAAGGACCTGCACGGCGTCGGGCTGAGCGATTGGCAGGAGTATGCCCGGCGTTTCGCCGAGCGCGTCGATTACCTCAACACCTATTACCATCAGGAACCCCGGCTGGACATAACCCAGGTACCCGAGCACTGGCTCGGCCGGTTCGATTTTCTGATTTCCTCCGACGTGTTCGAGCACGTCTGTCCGCCGGTCAGCCTGGCATTCGAGGGCGCCAGAAAGCTGCTCAAGTCGGGCGGCACCCTGGTCTTGACCGTGCCCTTCGCGACCGAAACCGAAGAGACTCTGGAGCACTTCACCGAGCTGCACGAGTTTCGGCTGGAAGCCGCGGCGGACGGGGCTTCGCGCCTGGTCAATCGACGACGCGACGGCGTGGAGGAAACCTTCGACAATCTGGTATTCCACGGCGGGCCGGGGCATACGCTTGAAATGCGGTTGTTCGCCCGCGCCGCGCTGGAGCGCGATCTGGCGGCGGCCGGTTTCAGTGAAATTCGCTTTGCCAGCGATCCGGTTCCGGAATTCGGCATCCGCTGGGATCACCCGTGGTCGGTGCCGGTGATCGCACGGGCATGATGACTCCGCGTTCCGCCAACGATCCGGCGCGCTTCGTGTTCGACGAGGCCAGCGCACAGACGTTCGAGCCGGCCCTGGATATCGGTGATCGCTGGAAGGAATTACCGCACGCCGAGACCCGCACACGGGCATTCGTGATGATTCCCGGCGAAGTGGTCTGGTCGCCCGTGCATCCGGTCGGCGACGACGATGTGCTGGTGCTGGTTGCCATGCCGGCAGCAGCCGGCTTGTCGGCTGATGGCCTGGAACTGGCTGTAATTGCGCGCCAAGGAGATGAGCAACGTGCGCTGGCGGTGCTGCCGTTCGGGCCTTGGCAGTCGGCCGATTCAGCGACCCGGTTGGATCTGTCGTTGGCCTCGTTGCGGGGCCGCGACGTGGAGTTTGGGCTGCGCTGCCTGCCCGGGCCGGATAATGATCCGCGCGGCGACTGGATCGGCGTGATCCATTGGGTGGTGTGTCGCAGCGATGCCTGCGGCCTGGCACTGGCGCTCTCGCACCACCGCTGGCGGAGGGACAACGAGCTCAGCCACTTCGGCGATGCCGACCGGTCGGCCGCCGCCCCGACGGACGATGGCGCACCAGCAAGAGCACGCTCGGACGCTGCGCCGACGCGTCCGGTCGTGGAGGCGGTGCCGCGCGTCGAAATGCCCGACGCGACAAGCAGCGATTCAACCGAAGAGGATGGAATGCTGGCCGGGTTTCGGCAGCGGCTTGCCGACATCGAGCCCAGATCGGGCGAGTCGGTTTTCGAGTTTGGTCATCGCCTACTCTATGCTCTGTTGCCGCGCCCGGTCCCCGATTTCCCCGGACACCTGCGCCAGATCGCGGCCGACCGAACCCCACGCCTGCTTTCGCTGTGCGCCGGCGAGGCACGGGTCGAAGACTGGCTGCTGACCCGCGCGGGCGTCGATGCCGATCTGACCTTGCTCGACATCAACGCCGATCTGCTGACCCGGGCCAGCGAGCGGTTTGTCGATCGCGGCTCGCTCAGGCTGTGGCGCGGCGATGTCGATGAGATCGGCGGCGACGCCGGCCGTTTCGACGTGATCCTTTTCGTCTCTGGCCTGCATCATGTGGTCGAGCTGGAAAAGACGCTCGCCGCCGCGGCTCGGCTGCTGGTTCCCGGCGGTGAGTTCTGGCTGATCGGTGAGCAAGTCGGTCGCAATGGCAACCGCCTGTGGCCGGCCGCGCTGGACGCCGCCAATGCGGCGTTTGCTGCGTTGCCCGATGGGTTCCGGCGCAACCGCTATACCGGGCAAATCGATACCCGCGTGCCGAATCCTGACCTGTCGCTCAGCTCATTCGAGGGGATTCGCAGCCAGGAGATTCCCGACCTTCTGGCGCGCTATTTTCTGCCGATCGAGGAGCATCGCTGCGATTGCTTCCTGTGGCGGCTGATCGACCCGGCCTACGCGGAGAACTACCGGCTGGATGAACCCGAATCGCTCGATGCGCTGCGCCGGCTGGTACTGGCCGAGTTCGAGTTCTGGCGTCGGCAGGGCGCCGGTGTTCAGCTGAACGGTCGATATCATGCCCGCTGAGGCTGCGCCCGATCGCCGTAAAGTGCGAAAATAGCAGGATGAGCGCCGAGCCCAAGAAACGCATTCTGGCCGTGGTCGGAACCCGTCCCGAAGCGATCAAGATGGCTCCGGTGATTCTCGCGCTGCGCGAAGCCGATTGGGCCGAGGTGCGGGTCCTGGCGACCGCCCAGCACCGGCAGATGCTGGATCAGGTGCTCGATGTGTTTGGGATCGCTCCCGACATCGATCTGAACATCATGCAGCCCAACCAGACCCTGCCCGAACTCACCGCCCGCCTGCTGTCGCGGCTGGACCCGGTGCTGGCCGAGGAAGCGCCCGATGCGGTGCTGGTGCAGGGCGATACCACCACGGTGATGACCGTGGCGCTGGCGGCGTTCTATCGGAGGATTCCGGTTGGCCATGTCGAAGCCGGCCTGCGCACCGGGGACATCGACAATCCGTTTCCGGAAGAAATGAACCGCGTGGTTGCCGGCAGGCTGGCGCGCTGGCATTTTGCGCCAACCGAGACCGCGCGCGCCAATCTGCTGCGCGAAGGCTTCGCCGATTCGGCCATCGAGGTCACCGGGAACACCGTCATCGACGCGCTGATGCAGGTATCCCGACGCGAGCTGCCGACGCCGATCGCCTTGCCCGAGGGCCAGCGGCTGGTGCTGGTCACCGCGCACCGGCGGGAGAACTTCGGTGCGCCGTTCGCCTCGATTCTGGCGGCGATCCGCGAGCTGGTCGAGCGTCACCCGGACATCCACGTGCTGTATCCGGTGCATCCCAATCCCAATGTGGCGTTGCCAGCTCACGATGCGCTGTCCGGGCATCCGCGCATCACGCTGTGCCCGCCGCTGGACTATCTGCCGTTCGTGGCGGCAATGAAGCAGGCCACGCTGATCCTGACCGACTCCGGTGGCGTGCAGGAAGAGGCCCCGGCGCTCGGCAAGCCGGTGCTGGTGATGCGCGGCGAGACCGAACGGCCCGAAGCGGTCGAGGCCGGCGTGGTCAGGCTGGTCGGCTGCGACTACCAGACCATTCTGACCGAGGCCGGACGCCTTCTCGACGACCCGACGGCGTATGCGGCGATGGCCAAGGGCGTCTCGCCCTACGGCGACGGACACGCCGCCGAGCGGATCGTGGATCTGCTGCGCCGCAGTCTGGCCGAGTGAGCGGCGGGCCATGCGCATCCTTCTGATCGCCTATGAGTTTCCACCGATTCCCTCACCGCAGGCGCTGCGCTGGGCCTACCTGACCCGCGAACTGGCCGTGCTGGGGCACGAGGTTCACGTGCTGGCCCCGGATGTCGCCGGCTATGGCCCAGGCGGCCTGCCGGCGTTGCCAGCCAGTGTGGTGGTGCATCGGTGTTTTTCCGGCCCAGTGATGGGCCTGGTGGCATCGAGGGCCGCGCGACGGGCAGCTGGAGCGCATTCCGTGCCGGAGGCAGTCGGCTCTCCGGCCGAGCCGTTTGCCGGCGCGCCGGTCGGGCTGAACTGGAAAGGCCGTCTGCTGGCCCGCATCAAGACGCTGCTGGGCTTCGTGCTGTTTCCTGATATCCGCGGGGAGTGGACGCCTTGGGCGCGGCCGGCGCTGCGCCGGGTGCTGGGCGAAATCGCGCCTGATGTGGTGATCAGCTCGCATGAGCCAGCCAATACCCTCGGGCTTGGCCTGCTGGCGCAGCGTCTGGGCTACCGATGGCTGGCCGATCTGGGCGATCCGGTGCTGGCGCCCTACACGCCGAAGCGCTGGCGCCGCAAGTCGCTGGCCCTGGAAGCGCGGGTATGCCGGCTGGCCGATCATGTGCTGGTGACCTGCGAGTCGGCGCGAACACTGCTCGAATCGCGGCATGGTTTGGCTGCGAACCGCTGCACGGTGCTGACCCAGGGCTTCGACGACCGTCTCACCGACGATGACCTGACCCTGCCGGGATGCACCATCGGTTTGGAGGACGACCGGCTCGAATTGCTGTACGCCGGCAGTTTCTACGCCTTCCGAAAGCCCGATGAGCTGCTGGCCGCTGTGCTGGCCACGCCCGGCGTGCGGCTGAACGTGGCGACCGCGCTGCCCCCGCCCGGGCTGTTGCAGGCGGCGCGTGAGTTCCCGGAGCAAATCCGCCTCCTCGGGTTTCTCGGGCATCGTCAGTCGCTGGCGGTCCAGCGCCGCTGTCACGTGCTGATCAATATCGCCAATCGGGACTCCGGACAGGTGCCCGGCAAACTCTACGAATACCTGGGTGCGGGTCGGCCGATCCTGCACCTGGGCGCCGACCCGGACGACGCCGCCCGGCTGCTTTTGGAACGGACTGGCGCTGGAACCAGCTGTGCGAACCAGCGCGACGCCGTCGCCCATTGCCTGCGCGAATTGCGCCGGAACAAGCCCGCGCCTGGCCCGACCACCGAACCCCTGCGGCCTGAAGTCGCCGCGCACGCCTGGAGTGCCCTGGGGCGGCAGCTGGCCGGGATTTTGGTTGCTGTGATCGGGCGCGAAGCAGAAGATGGAGCGGTGGCCGAATCCACCGCAAGCCCCGCCCGGAGTCCGGTCCAAAGGCGCTCGGCCACTGCCACCGACGCCACAATCAGGTAAACTGGAGCGGTTGATCGAAAACTATCCATGGGAAGCAAACCTATGACAGGCGCAACGCAACATTTCCACAAGGTCTACCCGGGCGCTGCCGAGGCGCTCTCCGATCTGGTCGCCGACGGCCAGACCCTGGCGGTCGGCGGATTCGGGTTGTGCGGTATCCCCGAAGCGCTGATCGCGGCGCTGCGCGATTCCGGCGTGAAGGATCTGACCGTCATTTCCAACAATGCCGGCGTCGACGGATTCGGCCTTGGGCTGCTTCTGGAAACCCGGCAGATCAAGAAGATGATTTCGTCCTATGTCGGCGAAAACAAGGAATTCGAACGTCAGTTCCTGGCCAGTGAACTGGAGCTGGAGTTCAATCCGCAGGGCACCCTTGCCGAGCGCCTGCGCGCCGGCGGGGCGGGCATCCCGGCGTTTTTCACCCGGACCGGCTACGGCACCGTGGTCGCCGATGGCAAGGAGACTCGTCAGTTCGGCGAGCACTGGTACGTGATGGAAACGGCGCTGCACGCGGACGTTTCGCTGGTCAAGGCGTGGAAGGCCGACAAGGCCGGCAATCTGCTGTTTCGCAAGACGGCGCGCAACTTCAATCCGGCCTGTGCGATGGCCGGCAAGGTGTGCGTGGTCGAAGTGGAGGAGATCGTCGAGGTCGGCGCGTTCGATCCCGATCAGGTCCATTTGCCCGGCATCTACGTCGACCGCATCGTGCTCAATGCCCATCCCGAAAAGCGGATCGAGCAGCGCACCGTAAGCGCCGCCTGACTCCCATCCCAAGGCCGGGCCGGCGATTGGCCGACCGGCGCTCGTACCCGTAAACCGAGGAATTCGAAATGCCCTGGAATCGCGAACAAATGGCGCAACGCGCCGCGCAGGAGTTGACCGACGGCGCCTACGTCAACCTGGGAATCGGCCTTCCGACCATGGTCGCCAACTGCATCCCCGACGGCATCGATGTCTGGTTGCAGTCCGAGAATGGCCTGCTGGGCATCGGCCCGTTTCCCACCGAAGACCAGATCGACGCCGACCTCATCAACGCCGGCAAGCAGACCATCACCGCGCGCGAAGGCGCCAGCTACTTCGGTAGCCACGACAGTTTCGGCATGATCCGCGGCGGTCACATCGACCTGGCGATTCTCGGCGCCATGCAGGTGACCGACACCGGCGACCTGGCCAACTGGATGGTGCCGGGCAAGATGGTCAAGGGCATGGGCGGCGCGATGGACCTGGTCGCCGGCGTCAAGCGCGTCGTGGTGCTGATGGAGCACACCGCGAAGGACGGCAGCCACAAGATCCTGCCCGAATGCACCCTGCCGCTGACCGGCGTAGGCGTGGTCGACCGGATCATCACCGATCTGGGCGTATTCGACGTGACCGACGCCGGCCTGGTGCTGGTCGAAACCGCCCCGGACGTCACCGAAGAAGAACTCCGCGAGAAGACCGGCGTGCCGTTGGTGTGAGTGGCGGGGAATGGGGAATGGGGAATGGGGAATCCTAGGGAACCTCTGATCAATTGTCTCCGGCGTCATTGCGAGCGCAGCGAAGCAATCCAGTGCTTTGTTTTTCGACACATTTCTGGATTGCCACGTCGCTTCGCTCCTCGCAATGACAGTTTCTTCAGAGCATCCCTAGAGCTGGGAATCGAGAATCGGGATTGGGGAATCGTAACGGCCGGGAATCGAGAATCGAGAATCGGGATTCGTAGAAGCTGGGCGCTTCCGTAGGCGGCTCAGGTTGTTTGTCCGCCTCTGATTCTCGTTTCACGCCAGCCTTCGGCTCAACCTCGAGAGGTATTCTGTCCGGCTGCGGTCAAGAGCCGCTTGCCGGACAGGTTGTGCGCCGGACAGGCACCGGCCTGCACGACTCAGCCTCCCGTGGCCGAAAACCCCACGCACTGAGTCCGCATCGGCGCGAGAACCAATCAAGCTTCAACGCAGCCGCAGCACCCAAACCCGCCAGCCCAGGCTTCTACGATTCCCGAATCCCCATTCTCGATTCCCGGCTCCAAGATTCCCGGCCCTACGATTCCCGGCCTTCCGATTCCCCATTCCTCATTCCCCATTCCCCGCCTCTCAACCCACCGCCTGCTCCAGTTCCGGGATGATCTTGAACAGGTCGCCGACCAGGCCGATGTCGGCGATTTCGAAGATCGGGGCTTCGGGGTCTTTGTTGATGGCGACGATGGTGCCGGCGTCCTTGATGCCGGTCAGGTGCTGGATGGCGCCGGAGATGCCGATGGCGATGTACAGGTCCGGGGCGATGATCTTGCCGGTCTGGCCGACCTGCATGTCGTTGGGCACGTAGCCGGCATCGACTGCGGCCCGTGAGGCGCCGACGCCGGCCTTGAGTTTGTCGGCCAAGGCGAAGACGATCTCGAAGTTTTCCTTGGAGCCGACGCCGCGTCCGCCGGACACCACGCGTGTGGCGCTTTGCAGGTCGGGACGGTCGCTGCTGCCTTGCTTGAGTTCGACGAAGCGGGTGTGGGTCGGCAGTTCGACATCGATGTCGACCGATTCGATGCTGGCGCTGCCGTCCTCTGCCGCTGCCTGCCAGGACGCGACCCGAATGGTGGCGACTATGGCATCCGAGCCCGGCACTTCCACGGTGATGATCGCGTTGCCGGCGTAGATCGGCCGGGTGAATCGGCGCGCGCCCTCGACCGTCATCAGGTCGCTGACCTGGGCGACGCCCAGCAGTGCCGCGACGCAGGGCATCAGATCCTTGCCGAAGGTCGTGCTGGGCCCGAAAACGTGGCTGTATCCGGCCGCGACGCGAGCCACTTGCGGAGCCAGCACCTGCGCCAGCGCGTGCCGGTTGGCCGGGTTGGCGATGGTCAGCACCTTGCGGACGCCGGACAAGCGGGCGGCCTGGCTGGCGACGGCGTCCGGGGCGTCGGAAAACACCGCGATGTCGATCGCCTCGGGCGAAAGCGCGGCGGCGGCCGAGACGCACTTGCCGACCGAGGGATTGAGATGGCCATCGAGGTGCTCTGCGACGATCAGGACGGTGCTCATGAGGGCTTCCAGTGTGGGCTGTCGGGTGGCGCCAGGCGCCGATGCCCAAGTTTAAGCGATCCGGCGCCTGGACTCATCGACGCCGGGCGCGCAGCCAGGATCGCGGCGCGGTCAGCAGGAAGTGCGCGATGATTCCCAGGCCGACCAGCCAGCGCACAGGGCGGCCGTGTCCGGCGGCTTCGAATCGACCGAAATAGCGCCACATCCCGCGGTGCTTCTGCCATTCCACCCAAAGCGGACGCCGCCGGCTGGACACGCCGCGCAGGTGCACCACCGACACCCGATTGGCCACCGCAACCCGATAGCCGGCATCGCGCACCCGGCGACACAGGTCGAGGTCTTCGGCGTGCAGCCGGTAGCCCGGGTCGAAGCCGTCGAGCGCGCGAAACAGGGCGCGCGGCATCAGCATCAGCGCGCCGGAAACGGCATCGACGGGCTGTACGGGCTGATTCGGGTCGGTCGGCATCGCCACGCCGGTTCGCCGGCCACCGCCGGCCAGCACCGTCGCCAGCCGGGGCTCGCGGCGCCGTGCGGCGCTGTCGGGGATGCCATCGGCATCGGTCAGATCGGCGCCGATCAGGCCGATCGAGGGGTCGGCGACGATGGCGTCGCGCAGTTGGCGCAGGCTGTCGGGCTCGACCAGAAGGTCGGGGTTGACGAACGCAAGCCAGGGCGTGTCATGTGCCGCCGCGCCCTGGTTGCAGGCCACCGCGAAGCCCGGATTGTCGGTATTGGCCAGTATCTGTACCCGCGCATCGCGGTCCGCGAAGCCCTGGGCGATGGCCACCGACTCATCGCCCGAGGCGTTGTCGACCACGACCACGGCGCTCACCGCGTCTGCCGCCAGCACGCGGCGCAGGCACTCGGCCAGCGTGCTGGCGCTGAAGTGGCTGACCACCACGGCACCGATGCCTGCGGACTCACTCATCGGTGTTCCGCTGCGCCGCCAGCTCGGCGCGCAGCCGGGCCACTTCGTCCTCCAGTTCGGCCAGGCGGTGGCCAGCGGCGATGTGCCGGCGGATCTCCTCGTTGTAGTGCCGGTAGACTTGCTCCTGAGCGTCGCCGAACAGGCTCATGCCGGGCAGCTCGGCCAGCGGCGCGGCGTGCTGCGCGCAGGCGGCCACGTAGTACAGCGGCGGATAGCCGAGGCCCGGCTCGATGCGACCATCGCGCTCGGTGTCCGCCTGCCAGCGTCCGTCCGGCCGATCCAGCGACCACAGCGCCGAGACGAACAGCAGCTTCTGGGCAAACAGCCGGCGATGGGCGAACCGGCTCGACAGCAACGCTTCGAATTCATCGCGCTCCAGCTCGCGCACGTGAAACGGATTGGGCTCGCCGCCATGAGCGTTGTACTGGGTCTTGTCGGGCGTGGATACCAGCAGTACGCCATCGGGCGACAGCAGCCGGCGGAAACCGTCGAGCAATGGCTCCTGAGCCTGCACGTGCTCCAGCGTTTCCAGACTGACGATCAGGTCGAAACTGGCGTCGGGCAGGTCATTGAGCCGGGTGACATCGGCCTGGAGAAAGCGCAGATTCGCGCAGTCCGCGTAGCGCTGTCGGGCGTGATCGATCGCCTCGCGGCTCAGATCGACGCCCAGCACGGACTCGGCCACCCCGGCCAGCAGGGCGCTGCCGTAACCCTCGCCGCAGGCGGCATCGAGCACCCGGCGGCCCTTGGCCAGCGGCAGCGCGAATGCGTAGCGGTGCCAATGCTCGTACCAGATCTCGCGCACGCACTCGGGTGTGAAGCGCTCGCCGGTGAAGGGGAGCGACTGCGAAAATCGATGTCGGTCGGAATTCTCGTTCACGATTCGCCTGCCTGATCCGGTTCGAAATGGCAGCCGCTCAACACCACGAGCAGAACACCTGGGAAGCCCAGCAAAAAGTATGGCCATAAGGCATCAGGGCTGGCCAGCAGGGCCACAAAGGCGAGGCACAAACCGATGAGGTAGAGCCGCATGGCTTGTTCACCGTGGCTGATCCAGTCACGGGATGGCTGCACGAGTCCGACGGCGGTGCCGCCGCCAGCCTCGAATCGCTTGTTGTCGATCCGGATGTCGTACGGCGCCACAGAGGTGATCGCCGAAACGGGGAGCGTCACCTGAAACATCGGGTTCAGTCGGTTGAGGGTTTCTCGACGGTCCCAGTCGATGATCGAGGGGTAGGCCGTATTGAAAACGACCGTCTGATCGCCCGACCGATAGCCGGACATGATCGGGAAAAGCCGCAACGCTTGCCGATTATCCGCGGCGTAAGGGTCGGCTACCAGGGGATAGCCCAGATATACCTTGCCGCTGAAAGCCGTTACCAGAACGGGTAGTTCCTCGGAAACCGCGTACAGGATCACGTCATTGAGCGGGTCGGACGAAAGTCGGTGACTCAGATAGCGGCGCAAGCGTTCATTGCTGGTAATCGGAATATTCAGCAGCCCTGCCGTCAACGCGGCAATGGCAATCGCAAGCGAGGCCTTGGCCACTGCTTGCGCATCGGGAGCAAGGAGCGCGGTGGAAGCGAAATTTCTGCTCAACGCAGCGATCAGCGGCTCTCCTCCCGGCAGTCCTATCAGTCGATCAGCGACCAGATATACCGGCAGTGCGGCGATGATCGAATAGACGTAGATTGCGAAATCGCTGTTGCGCGTTGCCTGGCGGGCGAAGCGCCACATTCTCAGGAACACGAAGCCGGCGGCCAGATACAGCAACAGTACGAGAATTGCGAACGTGCCGTTACCGCCGGTCTCCACCATCGCCGCGATCCGTCCCGGTGGATCCGCCCTTCACTTCGGGGAGGCGGACTTGTCCTGATTGGTGGACTGCGGCAACAAGCCCAGCCGTTTGGCCATGATGCGCGCGGCTTCGAGTTGCTCGCGGACTTTGGTCGACTGGTGCAGCGAGCGCTCGTCGATGCGGATCGTGCCATCGAGGCCGTAATGAACCACCAGCTTACTTTCTGCCAAATTGCTCATTGCCGGGTCTCGCAGGCGAAAGGCTTGGGCAAAAGTGTATCACGCAGTCGGCACCACCCCTCCGTGCAGCCCTGAGTGGCTTGGCGCAGCGCATTTCCCTAAAAAAGCGTCAACTGTCCGTGACCGTGATCCATCGCCTCCAGCCGGGCCTGCAGCCGGTCGCGCAGCGGGCGCAGCGGGTCGGCCATGATGAATTGCGCGATGCGCCGGTTGTAGTCCGGCCAGCGCGCGTTGAGGCGGGCCAGATTGTCGCCGCCGGGGCCCTGGCCCAGCGGTCCGAACGAGGCGTTGCCGGCGTGCACCACATAGGCGGTGTCGCACAGCGCGTTGCGCCAGCCCATGCCCGCCACGCGCAGGCTGAAGTCGTTCTCTTCGCCATAGCCGCGTCCAAAAGTGGCTGCGTCGAAGCCGCCGCACTGGGTCCAGGCGGCGCGCCGGACATACATGCAGAAGCCGACGGCGGTGGGCAGATCGGGATAGGCCGGTGGGCCGGCGCTGGCCGCGGCTTCGGCGATGCGGTCGGGCTCGTCGGGTACCGGATTGGCCTCGATGAAGCGCGGAAAACTGCAAATCTCGGCGTTGTTCGACCACGGGGTGATGGTGGCGATTCGCGCGTCGCTGTCGGCGCAGGCCGCGATGCGCGCCAGCCAGCCGACGGTGGCAACGGTGTCGGAGTTGAGTAGCACCACGTCGGCCGACGCGGTTTCGGCCATGGCCCGGTTGACGTTGCCGACGAAGCCCAGATTGCGCACGCGCCGCACCAGATGCGTCGCAAGAACGCTGCGCCTGGCCCAGTCGGCCAGCAGCACGGCGACGCGTGGGTCGGTCGAGGCATCGTCGCAGACCCAGACCGGGCTGCCCGGCGGCAGGGTGCGGTCCAGGCTGGCCAGGCAGGCGTCGAGCGCCTCGAAGGCGTTGAACACCGGCACCACGACAGTCGGCAGCTCACTCATCGGCGCCATCCAGCCAGCGCATCGGCAGGCGCACCAGACCCAGCTCGCGGTTCTGGCCGCGCACCGAAAAGCCGCGCTCCACGGTCTCGAACAGCCTCAGGCCTTCCGGGTCCATCGGATGCAGGCGCAGACGATAACTGCCGGGCAACAGGGTGAGCGGGCCGAGCTCGAACCGGAACCGGAACCGGCCCTCGCCGAGATCGGCCGGCGTGGCCTTGGCCAGTTCCGAAACCGTGCCGTAGATCGGCGTGCCGTCGGCGCGCACCACGCCCATGGCCAGCACCGGCGCGCGGCCGTCACGGGCGCGCAGGATCGTCTCCACGCGCAGGCAATCGCCGATCTCCAGACCCTCCAGGTTGCGCTTCGCCTCGCCGTTCATGCGCACTTCGGCAATCGAATAATCCAGACCCGCCGACGCGCGCGCATCGGTTTCGGCAATCTGCTTGCGTTCGTGCCAGGCCAGGTAGCGCTGGGTCACGTCGAACACGTCGCCCAGCGCCTGCACCTTGCCGTTGTGCAGCCAGAGCGCGCGCCGGCAGAGTTTCTGGATGTGAAACATGCCGTGGCTGACCAGCAGCAGGGTGCCTCCGCCAGCCAGGTAGTCGTCGAGCCAGGCGATGCATTTTTTCTGGAAGCTTTCGTCGCCGACCGCCAGCACCTCATCGGTGATCAGCAGGTCCGGCTTGAGCGCGGCTACCACCGCGAAGCCCAGCCGAACCACCATGCCCGAGGAATAGTGCTTCACCGGCTCGTCGATATAGTGGCCGATGTCGGCGAAGGCCTCGATGTCGGGCAGCCGGGCATCGAGCGCGGCGCCGCTGAGGCCATGCAGGGCGGCGGCCATGCGGACGTTCTCGCGGCCGGTGTACTCGGCGTGGAAGCCGGCGCCGAGTTCGAGCAGGGCGGCCACGCTGCCGTTCACCGTTACCGAGCCGGCGCTCGGCGTCAGTACGCCGGTGATCAATTTGAGCAGGGTCGACTTGCCGGCGCCGTTGACCCCGATGATGCCCAGCGACTCGCCGCGCCGGACACTGAATCCGACGCCCTGCAGCACCGGCACGGTGCGTGCCGGCGGGTTGCCGCGCAGGATGTCGAGCAGTGCACGCAGCCGGTCGCTGCGCCGGCCGACCACCGGGTAGCGCTTGGCCAGATCGCGCACGCTCAGCAGCACGTCGGTGGCCGGCCGGGTCACAGAAAATCCTCGAGGTGCGGCCGCGCACGCCGGAACAGCGTCAGTGCCAGCCACAGCGCCACCGCCGAAGCCAGCGCGGAAAGACCGAGAATCACCCATGGGACCGGTGCGCCGGTGAGCGCCGCGCGGGCGGTCTCGATCGGTGCGGCCAGCGGATTGAACGCCAACGCGAAGGCCACCGGCGTCGGCAGCTGGCTGCGGTCGTAGAGGATCGGCGACAGGAAGAAACCCAGCGTCAGCAGTTGCACCACGCCCTGTTCGGCATCGCGGACGAATACCTGAATCACCGCGACCGTCATCGACAGCGCCAGCGTCCAGGCCAGGATCACCGCCAAGGCGAGCAGCAGCACGGGCAGGCCGGCAACGCTCAGCCCCGACACCAGCAGCAGGATCAACACCAGCACCAACACGAAGCCGATCAGGTCCGGCAGCTGGCTGGCCAGCACCCGGCTGAACACGAACAGCATCGGCGGCACCGGCACCTTGCCGAGCAGCGAGGCGTTGCCGGTCAGCGCACCATTGGCCCGGGCGATGGCATTGGCAAACAGCTGCCATGGCCACAGGCCCAGCGCGAGAAACACCGCGTAGGGCAGGGTGCCACTGCTTGCCCGCGCCGGCAGCAGGTGGGTGAACACCAGGCTGAGCACCGCCAGTTGAGCCAGCGGTTGCAGCAGCGCCCAGGCCCAGCCCAGCAGGCTGCCCTGGTAACGCTCGGTCAGCTCCCGCCGAAGCAGCTCGGCCAGCAGCGGCCAGCGGTGGCCGCGAATCGCCATGGACCGGTCAGTTGCCGCCGCCGTCGGCCGGGATCGCGATCGGATCCAGCGCCCGGAACCGCTTGCCGTACTCGTCGGTGATGCGGCGTGCCTCCATCGGGTCGCGGATGACCGTGGGGGTGATGAAGATGATGAGTTCCTCGCGGACGCTGCTCGTACTTTGAGATCCGAACAGCGCACCGATGAACGGGATTCGGCTCAGGAACGGAAGCCCGCTTTCGTTCTCGGTGTTGGTGTCGCGGATGAGTCCGGCGAGCATGATCGTATCTCCGCTCTGCACCGCCACTTCGGTGGTCAGCGTATTGGTATCGACGCTGATGTTGCCGGCGATGACCGGGCCGGTGGCGCTGGGTGAGCTGACTTCCTGCTCGATCTCCATGAACACCAGCCCGTCGCGGCCGACGCGCGGGGTGACCTGGAGGGTCACGCCGGTCTGGCGGAACTGCACCTGGCTCAGGGTGCTGGTGTTGGTGTTGAGGTCCGGGTTGATGATGGTGCTGGCGACCGGGATCTGGGTGCCGGTGTTGAGCCGCGCCTCGACATTGTTGCGGACCACGACTGATGGCGATGAGAGCACCTTCACCTGCGCCCGGCTTTCCAGCGCCTGAACAATCGCTTGAGTATTGTTTCCCACGAAGGTGAAACCCAGCCCGGCCGCGCCCTCGATGCTGCCGGCGAAGTGCTGGAGGCTGCGGCGGCTGGCCGCCAGCTCGCGGATGGCAGGATCGTCGATGGCATTCTCGAAGAACCAGCTTACGCCGTAGCTGAGGTCGCCGTTCAGGCGCACTTCAACCACCTGGGCTTCGACATGGACCTGCATCGGCATCGCGTCGAGCCGGTCGATGGCGCGGCGGATCGCGTCCCACTGCGACGGGGCGGCGCGGATCAGCAACGCATTGCTTTCCTCCACCGCCGTGATCGACACCTCGCCGCCACCTACGGCGATGCCGTCCCCGCCAGCGCCGGCGGGCCGAGTGGGCGGGGTGGCCGGCTGCTGGATCGCGGTCGGCTCGTTGACATCACGGACCCGGACCGGGTCGAGGCCCGGCTGCAGCTGATACGGGTCGCGCGTGGCGCCGCCCGACCCGCCGCTGGTATTGACCGTTGCACCGAACACCTGACCCAGCTGGTCGGCCAGATCGGCGGCCTTGGTGTGCTTGAGTTCGTAGACGTAGATCGCCGCGCCCTGGCCGCCGCGATCGATGCGTCGGAGCCATTCCTCGATATCGCGAAGGTACTTCGGCTGCGGCGTGATCACCATCACCGCGTTGACGCCTTCCAGCGGCAAAAACCGGAACATGCCGGCCAGCGGGGTCTCGCTCTGCGCGCCGAACAGGGCTTCCAACTGTTCGACCATCTGCCCGGCCTCGGCCGCTTCCAGCGGGAACACGCCAACCGACATGCCGGCCAGCCAGTCGACATCGAAGATCTCGATGGTGCGCAGATAGTTTTCCAGCTCCGAGCGGGTGCCTCCGAGCACGATCAGATTGCGCGCCGGATCGATGCTCACCACCGCCCGCTCGCGGGCGTAGGGCTCGATCAGCTTCTGCATTTCCAGCGCCGAAATGAAGCGCAGAGGCACCGCGCGCAGCTCGTAGCCACGCGCCGAAGCCGCCGACGCGGTGCGCGGCGACAGATTGCCGGCAATGGCCCGGTCGGCCGGCACCACGGCGTAACGGCCATCGCTCCAGATCAGCCGGGCGTTGTTCCAGGCCAGCACCATCTCCAGAAGGGACAGCGCCTGGGCAGCGTTGACCGGCCGCGGCGTGTTGACCGTGACCGTGCCAGACACCTCCGGGGCGATGACGTAGTTCTGTTGGAGCAGGTCGCCGAGAATGGTCTTGACCACGGCCTGGAGCGAGTCGCCTTCGAAGTTGAAGGTGGCCTCGCCGGGCGCACTGGGCGGCGGCGGCGGGGCCGAGGCCACTTCGCGATTGATCAGCACACCGCTGCCCTCGCGAAGATTGCTCAGCGGATCTTCGGCCGAGGACGCGGACGCGCCGTCGAGTCTGTCGTCGTAAGCGCTCGCGTCGGGTCCGCCGGAGAGATCGGCGCCACGCTGGATGGTGGGCAGCGGGGCGCTGGCGCAGCCCGCCAGCAGAGTGAATGCGGCCACGGCGGCCGTCAGGGTCAGGGTGCGGGTCGAAGATTTCATGGACTACTGTTCCTGCGCTTCTTGGCGGCGTGCGGCCTGCTCGCGCAATTCTGCACGACGGGCTTCGATTCGTTGGCGGATCTGTTCGGCGCGCTCACGGGCGTTGATGCTGGTCACTTCGCCACCCGTGCTGCCGTCGGCAGCCGGGGCCGGGGCCGGGGCGGCTTGCTGGACTACCGGTGGCGTGGTCGACGGAGCCGGGTCGCGGACCCGCGTCGGTGGCGGGCCGCCCTTTCCGTCGAAGACCCGCAGGGCCAGGGTTCGCGGCCCGCTCGGCCCCTCGACGACGGCCGCGCGGTTCTGGAGCTCCAGCAGGCGCCAGGCCGGGCGCCCGTCCAGTACGCTGCCCTCGCGAACACGAAAGATGTCGCCGGAGTCGGTGTCGCGCAGCAGCGCCATGCGCAGCTCCGGGGTGATGATCACGCTGGTCAGCTCGAGGTTGCCTACGCTGGCTTCCTCTTCGGCCCCTTCGGCCAGCTGAACCGCCTGCGGGCGACGGTCGGGCGAAAACAGCGGCCGCTCGCTGACCTCGGTGAAGCTGGCGAAAGGCTCCAGCTCCTGCTCGATCTGCTGGACGGCAATCTCCGGCAGCGCCGGTGCGAGGGCGCCGTCGGCCGGATGTGGCGCCACTCGGCCGCCAAGGCCAAGGGCGGCTGCGAGCGCCAGCAGCACCGCCCAGAAGGTGAAGGTGCCCAGCAGCAGGGTCTGCAGCGGCCAGCGCTCAAGCATCGTCGTCTCCGCGATGGCGCAGGTAGCCGTAGAGGGCAAAGCTCACGTCCAGGGCGCCGGCGGAGGCCGCATTCACGCCGCGACCGCGGCGCATCAGGATCGAGAGATTGTCGACGAACAGGTTCGGCCGCTCCGACTCCAGTGCGTGCAGAATGGCCGCCAGCTCCTGGTTTCCGCAGCGCAGACGGACTTCGATCTGCACCCGCTGGAAGCGCTCGTTGGTGCGGGTGCGGGCCGGTGTGCGCTGGGTCAGCTGGCAACTGTCGCTGGACGGGCTTGCGTTCTCGACCACCGACTCCAGCCGGCCCACCAGTGCGGCGGTGGCCAGCTCGGCGGAGGCTTCCGGCAGGAAGCCGGGATTGTCGGCCTCTGCGGCCTGCAACTGGGCCATGCGGCGGGAAATTTCCTCGCGCTGTTCGATGGTCATGCGCAGCCGCAGCTCCTGGTCGCGCAGTTCAATCAGCTGGCTGCGCAGCTGCAACTGCGGCCGGGTCCACCACCAGTGCACGGTGAGCGAATAGATCAGCAGCAGCAGCAGGCCGAAAATGCCCAGCGCCAGCCATCGGTCGCGATCAGCGACTTGCATCGGCCACCTCCGGCGCAGCCGCCACGACCTCGGCGTTGAGAGTAAAGCGATCGCGACCGCTGATTCGATCCGGCTGCACCGCGCCGCTGAGCGCGGGCGACCTGAGATAGGGCGATTCCTGAAGCCGCGATACCGTAGCCGACGCCTCACTGCTGTAGCCGATGATGATCAGGTCATTGCCGTTCAGGTTGAGACGCTCCAGCGCGGTGACATCGGGCAGGCGCTGGCTGAGGTCTTCCATCAGTGCGATCACCGGCGGACGCTGCGCGCGCTGCTCGGCCAGAAAGCCTGCGCCGTCCACGGCATCGGTGAGGCGCTGGCGCAGCGAAGAAACCTGACGGGCCTCGGCGCGCTGCTGCTCGATACTGGTCTGCAAACGGTCGACCGCTTCGCGGCGGTTTTCCAGGGTCTGCCACAGGGCGTACCAGAGCGAAAGCACGGCGACCGCCAGCAGAATGAGTTGGGTCCGTCGGGCCGGGTCGACCCGGCTGAACCGGCGCTCCGGCGGCAGCAGATTGATGCCGATCGGGCCGTTGGGGCCAGCCAGATCGACCGCTTCGAGCGTGGCCGCCAGGCCGCCAAGCGGCTTCAGGGCGGCATCCAGTTGAGCCTTGGGCAGCACCACCAGCTCGGCATGCAGGGTGCCCCGCTCCGGGCTGGCGCTCAGGATGCGGGCGTCATAGACCACCTGATCCATCTGAAACGGCGTCTGCCGGTCGATTTCGAAGCCGGCCACGTCGCGCAGGCGCTCGGCTGCGGCCGCCGGCAGCTCGAGAGCGCAGCGCAGCGCGCGGCCCTCGGGCAGCAGCAGACGGCGCGGACGTTGCGCAGTTTCCGGGTCGAGGTGAGATTCCAGACGGTCGGCAGCTGCCAGCGGGATGGCGACCGCTGGCGCGGCGTCATCGGCCAGCCGCAAGCTCAGTTGGTCGCCGTCGGGCACCAGCCACAATGCGGCTCCACGCCGGCTCAGCAGGCGGCGCCAGCGGGGCGGTACCCAGCTGGACAGACTCTGCCACCACCACGTCAGCCAGCCCGGAATGGGGGTCTGGTCGAATCGGTGGCGCAGGCGCTGCCATTCTCTGGCCAGCGGAACGACGATGGCCTCGCTGCGGCTCATTCAGTGAATCTCTCCCTCGCGTCTCTGCAAAATCGAGTACGGCCGTCCGACCGCATCGCCCCCCCCAACCCGCACGGTCTGAGTCAACATCAATCGCGTTCCATCGCTCAGCGCCGCGCGGGCCTCAATACTATACGTTCCGCTGCCGGATGCCGATAACGCGGTGCCATCGGGCGCCAGCGGAGGTTCGCCCGAGGATGGCGTCCAGTCGTTGCGGACATTCAGAAAATCGACCGCCGCCTCGGATTCCACCCCCAATGCCGCCAGCACCGCCGCATCGGCAAAACTGGTGTTGACCGGCCGCCCCGAGTAAACGGTCAGCGAAGGGGCCACTTTCTGAAACAGATCCGGCGTCATACCCAACACTCGCTGAAGTTCGGCCACCGAAACGAACGGCGAATCGGCTGGGCCATAAGGCAACCCGGCGGCAGCGTACTCGGCGCCCTCGGCGCCACGCATCAACACCAGGTCGTCCGGATCGCGCCAGTCGGCGATGGCGTCGGCCAGCGCCAGCGCCTGCTCTTCGTCCACTTCGTAAAATTGGAACAACTGCGCCAGATTAGCAGGATCGGCGGTATTCAGGTCCAGTCGGCCGCTTTCGTCGGTGACCCGAAGGGTGAGCCGGGCCTTCTCGAAAACCATGTTGTAAGGCCGGCCATCGGGTACCAGGCGGTTTTCCGCGACCGGATCGCGCATGCGCAGCACGGCCAGCTCGATGCCGGCCTCGGCGGCCAGACTGGCCTGCGCCAGCGACAGGGCCGAGCGGCCCAGCAGGCTTTCGATCCGTGAGCTCAGCGCGAACGCGCCGACCACGCCGACCAGCAGGGCCAGCAGCCAGAGCACCAGTACCAGGGCCAGGCCGCGTTGTCTCATCGGGTGTCGTCCGTGCGGTTGGCCGGCCGCTGAACCGGCCGGGTCGAGACGCGGGAAACCGTCTGCGTGGAGCTGGCCAGCGGCACTTCGACCACCAGAGGCGGCCAGCGCACCGATTCATCCTCGAACCGGACATCGAGACGGATCATCATCGGCAGCGCCACCATCGAAGGCCATTGGTCCTGCCAGTCCAGCATCTCGCCCAGTTCATCCAGGCCGCGGTAGTAAAACCGCGCTTCGGCGATGCCTTCCAGCAGCACGGCGGGTTCGCGATCGGGCTCATCGACCAGCGTATCGCCCACCATCATGGCGTGCTCGAACAGCAGGCTCAGGGTTTCGCCGTCCGCTACCAGACGCAGCGTCTGCAAGTACGGTCCGCCGTGCGACAGATACCCGGGCATCGGCGCGACGAAGCGCAGCAACTCCGGTTCGCCCAGCAGCTGGGTGCGATCGCCGTCAACATCGCTGTCCTCGCTCAGCCACTGCCTGGGTGTGGCGGCGGCAAACTGGCGGCGCAGAAAGTGCTGTGCGGCGCGCACCTGATCGATGCGGTTGGCCAGCGCCTGTCCGCGCTCGACCGAGCCGATGGCGCTGCGCAAAGTCGCGAATGCGATGGTCACGCCGAGCGCAAGCAGGGCGACCGCAAGCAGCACTTCGATCAACGTGAAGCCGCGCGATCTCATGGCTCCAGCTCCGGCGCGTTGCGCAGTCGCAGCGTGCTGAATCGGGTGGCGCGTTCGGACTGGACTGGCTGCACTTCCAGATCGATCCGGTACAGCACCGGTGCGCCGAACTCCTCCAGTGCCTCCTGCTCCAGCTCGACCGCCTCGGTGCCGTCGAGCGACTCCGAATCGCGTTCGGTATCCTCGTCGTCCCCGCCAGACGCCGCATCCAGCGTGGCGTCGATGTCGGCAAACGGGTCGGCCAGCGCCTCGCTGGCGACTTCCTCGATGACCAGATGCCAGCGGTAGCGGCCATCGTCCGATTCGCCGCCGAAATCGCCTGGTTCGATCGGCGAAGCGATGCCCAGCGTGGCGATCAACGATTCGGCCAGCGCTGCAATCTCGGTGCGCTCGCCGGCCACCCGTACCTGGCGGATACCGCCGGAGATGATCGACAGCAGCAACCCGATGGCACCGGCCAGCAGGGCGAACGCCACCAGTACTTCGAGCAGGCTGAATCCGCGCTGGCGGCGACGGATCACGGCGCTTCGCCGCGTTCGGTGCGCACCCGGCCGGTCAGCCAGTCGACCGACACGCGCCACTGGGCGGTTCCGCTGATCATCGTCACGCCACCTCCGGTTGCCGAGCCATCCGGGAAGAAACGGATGGATGCGGCGGTCGGGGTCAACATTTCCTGACGCGCGGTGATGACTTCGACGCTGATTGCCTTGGGTAACTCGCCCTGCTTCTTGCCGGCCGCCTGCCAGCGCCGGGTTTCGGTGTCGAGCGTGAACACCTGGGTCTGGCCGCTGACCAGAGCCTGGGCGCGGACGTAGTTAAGCTGGCTGGCCACTTCCTGCGCGGCCGCCCGCAGCTGTCGACCCTTCAACCCGCCGCCCAGCGTGAGCGAAAGCACGCCGGTGGCGACGGCGAACAACGCCACCACCACCAACACTTCGATCAGGCTGAATCCCCGGGTCGGCCGCACGGTGGATCACTGGGCCTGGGTGATGTCGCGGTTGACGCCTTCGCCACCGGCCTGGCCGTCGGAACCGAGGCTGATCAGGTCGAATCGGCCCTCGGCGCCCGGCACCCGATATTCGATCGGCCGCTGCCACGGATCCTTCAACTCATCGGCCTTGGCGTAGGGGCCAAGCCAACTGGTGCTGCCGCCGGGCTGGCGTACCAGGTCTTCCAGGCTCTGCGGCAGCGCGCCGACGTCGAGTTCGTATTGTTCGATCTTGCCGGCCAGCATGGTCAGCTGGGTTTCGGCCAGGCGGGCGCGGGCGCGGTCGCTGCCGCCAAAGACGTTGCGCGCCACCATGGTGCCGATGAAGGCGATCAGTGCGACGACGATGAGAATTTCCAGCAGGCTGAAGCCGGTTTGTCGGGAGCGGGTGGATCTGATCATTTTCTTGCCTCGTGGTGATTCGTAAAAAGTGGAATGTGTCGCGGGGGTCTGCCTGCCAGCGGCTCCGTGGCCTGGGCCGGCGCGCGGGGACCGTATTGCGGGTCACCCGGTCGCTCGGCGCTCAGCCTGGCTGTCCTTTGTGTGCGGTCCGCTCGCCGTGTTCGCCCGTCCCTGGCCCCTGCGTGTATCGGTGCGCTATCCCAGACTGTTGGTCATCTCGTAGAGCGGCATCAGTATCGCCATGATGATCAAGCCTACGACCACCGCCATGAATACCGTCAAAGCCGGCACCAGTCCGGCCAGCATGCGCTCGAGCGCATAGCGGGTTTCCTGGTCGAAGGTGTCGGCCACCTTGAGCAACATGGTATCGAGCGCGCCGGATTCTTCGCCGACCTGAATCATCTGCAGCGCCAGCCGCGGTATCGCTTTGTGGTGACCCAGCGAGCTGGCCAGGCCGTTGCCGGTTTTCACCGACTCGGAGGCCTCCTCGATGACGCCCGACATGACCCGGTTGCCGACCACCTTGGCCGCGATGCTCAGCGCCGACAGCAGCGGCACGCCGTTGCCCAGCAGGGTGCCCAAGGTCCGCGCGAAGCGCGCGGTTTCCATGCGCGCCAGCATCGGCCCGACCCAGCGCATCGCCAGCAGGCGGGTATCCAGCCGCAGCCGCCAGTCCGGATCCTGCCAGCGGCGGTTCAGCCAGACCGCGACCAGCGCGGCGCCGATGGCGATCAGCCAGAGATAGTCGCGCACCAGCATGCCCAGGCCCAGAACCACCTGCGAAATCAGCGGCAGGTCGATGCCGGCATTGTCGAACACGGTTTCGAACTGCGGCACCACGTAGGCCAGCATCACCAGCAAGGTTAGCGCCACAACCGACATCAGGATCGCCGGATAGATCAGGGCGTTGATCACGCTGGCGCGCAGCGCCTGGCTGCGCTCCAGGTAGTCGGCCAGTCGGGCCAGGGCGATTTGCAGCCCACCGCCAGCCTCGCCCGCGCGAACCAGGTTGATGTACAGCTTGGAGAACAGGCCGTGTTGTTGCTCCAGTGCGGTCGACAACGGCGTGCCACCGCGCACGGTCTCGCGGATGCGGGAGATCACCCGACGCGCGGCCTCTGACTCCGGCAGGTCCATGAGGATGCCCAGCGCCCGATCCAGCGGCTGGCCGGCACCGAGCAGCGTGGCCAGCTGCTGGGTGAACTGCTGAATCTGCGCCGGCCCCAGATCGCGGCGGCGGAACACCCCGGCCAGCAGCCCGCTGGACGCCCCGACATCGAGCGCCCGCGCCTCGATCGGCAGATGCCCCTGATCCTGCAAGCGCGCCACCACCTCACGCTCGGTCGCGGCCTCCATCTGGCCATCGAGCGTTTCGCCGGTGTTGCTCAGGGCTTTGTAGCGGTAGAGGGGCATGGGTGGTGGGTTGGGGAATGGGGAATGGGGAATGGGGAATAGGGAATAGGGAATAGGGAATGAGGAGTCTGGAATGGGGAATGGGGCTGCTGTTCCCATTCTCGTTTCCCTATTCCCCCTTCCCAGCCATCAAGCCTCCTGCGTCACACGCAACACCTCTTCAATGGTCGTCACGCCCTGCACGGCCTTGGCCAAGCCGTCCTCGTACATGGTGCGCATGCCGGCGGTGCGGGCGGCGGTTTCGATCTCGTTGGTGCCGGCGTGCTGCATCACCAGCCGGCGCAGGGTGTCGTTCATGACCAGAAACTCCAGAATGGTGGTACGTCCCAGGTAGCCGGTGGGGGTCAGCGGCGAGGGTTTCGGGCGGTACAGGTAGATCGTGCCTTCGGGCTGGAAGCGACGCAGGCCGAATTGCTCGATCACCTCGGGCAGCGCTTCGTAGCGCTCGGCGTGGCTCGGCTCGAGCTTGCGCACCAGGCGTTGGGCCAGGATGCCGTTGACCGTGGACGTGAGCAGATAGTCCTCCACGCCCATGTCCATCAGGCGCGAGATACCGCCGGCCGCCGAGTTGGTATGCAGGGTGGACAGCACCAAATGGCCGGTGAGCGCCGACTGGATGGCGATGCGTGCGGTTTCCAGGTCGCGCATTTCGCCGATCATGATGATGTCCGGATCCTGGCGGACGATCGACCGCAGGGCGTTGGCGAAATCCAGCCCGATCTGCGGCTTGGCCTGAATCTGGTTGACGCCCTCGAGCTGATATTCCACCGGGTCTTCGACGCTGATGATCTTCACGTCGGCGGTGTTGAGTTGCGACAGCGCGGTGTACAGCGTGGTGGTCTTGCCCGATCCGGTCGGGCCGGTCACCAGCATGATGCCGTGCGGCTGCTCCAGCACCTTGATGAACTGCGGCAGAAATTCGTCGGTGAAGCCCAGCGTCTGGAAGTCGAACACGATCGACTCGCGGTCGAGCAGGCGCATCACCACGCTCTCGCCGTGGGCGGTGGGCACGGTGGAAACGCGCAGGTCCAGCTCCTTGCCCTGCACCCGGACCATGATCCGGCCGTCCTGCGGCAGCCGGCGCTCGGCGATATTGAGCTTGGCCATGATCTTGATGCGGCTGATCACCGCTGCGGTGAGATTGGCCGGCGGGCTCTCGGCCTCTTCCAGCACGCCGTCGATGCGATAGCGCACCTTGAGCCGGTTCTCGAACGGCTCGATGTGGATATCCGAGGCGCGCGCTTCCACCGCGCGCTGAATGATCAGGTTGACCAGCCGGATCACCGGCGCTTCCGAGGCCAGGTCGCGCAGGTGCTCGACATCATCCTCGTCGCCGGCGCCGTCCTCGCCCACGCTCTCGACGATGGTGCCCATCGCCGAGCGGCCGGTGCCGTAGTAGCGCTCGATCAGATCGGCGATTTCCGAGCGCAGGCCGATCTTCACCCGCACCGCGCGGCCGGTGGCCAGGGCCATCGCCTCGGTCGGGTAGGGGTCCTGCGGTTCGGCGGCCAGTACCTCGACGTAATCCTCGCCCTCGCCGACCGGGCAGATGGCGTGCTGCTTGAGAAACTTCAGCGACACCTGCACGCCCGGCGGCGGCGAATCCGGGCAGTCGCGCGCCGACACCAGCGGCAGCCCCATCACCTCTGCGGCGGCTTCGGCCATGTCGCGCTCGGACACCAGGCCGATGCGCACCAGCAACGCCGCCAGCGACCCGCCGGTGGACTCGGCGTGCAGTTTGCGCGCCCGCCCCAGATCGGCGTCCTTCAGCCGACCGCGGGCCAGCAAGGCCTCGGCGATGCGAAAGTCGGGCGAAGCGGTATCGGTGTTGACCGGGTCTGAGATTGCGGCGTTCATGACGTGTCGTGCGGCAACAGGGCCAATGACTTTAGCAGCAAAGCATAAACCGGCGATGACGCGCGCGTATGTGCCAAAAACAGCCCAGCCCGGCACGACGCCGGGCTGGGCTCGAAGAAACGCAGCGTCTGTCGATGGTCAATCGGTGTTCACCGGCCGGCGCCTTGCGACATGCACCCGCACGACATCAAGCCGGGTCAGTGGGACAGCCCCAGTTTTTGGATATCGCCCTGCCCGGTACCGTCTCGTCCCGCATGGCGGTGGCTACATTCGACCACGGCCGAGGGCGCGTCGGCGAACTCCAGAATGCATCGGCGATTCTCTTCGGCCTGCAGCCACGCGGGCGTATCGGTTCGAAGCTTCGGATTGGCTTCAATTAGGGATGCTCTGAAGAGACTGTCATTGCGAGGAGCGAAGCGACGTGGCAATCCAGAAATGTTCGGTAAAACAAAGCACTGGATTGCTTCGCTGCGCTCGCAATGACGCCGGAGACAATTGATCAGAGTTTCCTTGGCGCACTGATTTTTTGCGCCCAATACCTTTCCTGCTCGGGACGAGCGCGATCGTAATTGCCCGCGACGGTGGAAGTGCGCGCATGGATCGACAGAAGCAAGCGTTCCTTGATCTGGTCAGCAGATCGCACCTGGCCTTCGCCATCTGCCGCAACATAAAACAAGGCGCGCCACGTATCGGCGTGGTGATCGCCGGGCCCACCCCACCACGCGAGCAAAAATTCTCGGGTCGCGAATGAGCCGATACCGACACCGATGGCCAACACCGCCAGCAGGAGAAGTGCCCTGCGCTGCGGGACGACGCTGTTCATATTCATCGTCATCCTCTCATTGTCATGCCGTGCGATGTCGAGAAAGCCTGTGCTACCCGAGCCGCAGGGCGCAGCTCGCGCGATAAGCTCCAGTGTCCGTTCTACGTTCAGACCGCGCGAGCGTCAGTCGACGGTTGGTTGCACCGTAAGCTCCAGTGTCATGGGTCCGTCAGAGAGCCTTGCGGTTTTGCCGGGGCCGATGACCACGATGGGTGCCATATCGCCGTGGGTGGACTGGATCCTCGACGAAGTCCTGAGCGTTCCGTCGGCCAAGGGTTCCGTGGTCACGGCGAGCGTATAGGCGTCGGCACCCGAGACCGAAATACGGGCCTCCTGGCCGGGCATCGTGGTGACCACCGGCGCGGCAAACTCCCGGCCGTGATGCGAAAGTTTGAACGAAATCATATAGCTGTCGGCAGCCAATGCACCCGCTGAGATGACCAACCCAACAGCCAGTGCAAGCAGAGCATTCGCTTTCACTTTGATTCCTCCTGTAACGCAACGGATTCGGGCAGCCTATCAAACCTGTAGCCTTCCAAATGCCAGTCGAAGCCGTTTTCCTCCTCTTGCCAAACGAAATCGGCGGTCAGCTGCCATTCTTCGCGAATATAGACATGCGCCTGCCGCAGGTCGAGTGTGGCGTTTTCAGGCAGGGCCGGCGGCCGCCAGTCGGGTGCCTTGACGAGCGCGAAGAGCACTGCTGCCGGGATAGAATCGGTCGATTCAGCCGCGCTGCGAGTCGTCTCGTGCGCAATGGGCTCTTGTGCGAAGGCGTTGCCGAGGAGCGCGCACGCCGCGACGCCGAACACCCAAACCTTCCCGTGGGTATTGAACATGATGTTTCCTTTCTCGATCAATTGGAGTGGCGGGCCGGAATTTGCGCGTTCCGGCAGCGCTCCGAGTGGCGTAGTCAGCGCAATACAGCATGCGAATGGCTGACTGTCAATCGACGCCCGCGACGGCACACCTGGCTCTTGTCCTTTCCGCCCCATCAGCGCTTGCTTGATCGATGACTCACCCGGCGAGTTGGCGGATCTGAAAGATGTTGCCTTCCGGGTCGCTGGCATTGCGGACCACGAATCCCGGGCCGCTCCACTGCTCGGAAAAAACCTGCCCACCGCTCGCGACTGCGATCTCTTGGGTGGCGAGAATGTTTTCGACGGTGCAGAAGAACTTGATCGCGGCGCTGTCGCGAAGCTGCGGCGGGCTGGAAATCGAGATGCGCGTGGCGACCTCCGACGGCATGGCGTGGACGATGAGCTGCACGTCCGCTGAGCGAAGCACGATCATCTGTTCGGTGCGATGTGCCTCGGTCATCGCGAGGACCGCGCGATAGAACGCGGCAAGCCGATCCGGGTCCTTGGCGTAGATGAAAATGCCTGCGCGAGCGGGTGCGACCACAAAACCTCCAAAAACGAAACACGTTCGATCAGTGTGCGCCAGAAGCAAGGCCGAATGTCCGGTGCTGACAGTGACGCGGATCAGCAGCCACCGAGGCGGCCCCGGTTGACGTGCTATCGGTCCTCTGTCCGTCAACACACTCGGGCCCCCCGTTGCGAAACATCCGCGGCCAGAGCGATTGGTTGCCCCAGTCGCGCCGGTGCCAGCTCAGTTGGCCGGTGCGCAAGACGCGCTCCGGGCGCAACGGATGGTGTCGCGACCGTCGTTGCAGGTCAAGGCTGCTGGCGATGCCGACCGGTGAGCCGTTGAGATCGCCCATGTCGTGTTCGGTTGGCCTCGATGCGGCAACGCCCGCTGCGGCACCGCCGCCTGATGTGCGAAGCTGCCAAGGGCATGACCGACCAATCCCCATTGCTTGAGTTGGACAACCGTTTCGCCCGTGAACTGGAAGGACTCTATGTGCCGTGGCGGCCGCTGGCTGCGCCGGCGCCGCGCTGGCTGCAGTTCAACGCGCCGCTGGCGGAGCAGTTGGGGCTCGATTGCTCTCGGCTGAAAGGCGATGAGGGGCTTGCGATCCTGTCCGGACGGGTCGTTCCCGAGGGTGCGCAGCCGGTGGCGCAGGCCTACGCCGGACACCAGTTTGGTGGCTTCTCGCCGCAACTCGGCGATGGTCGGGCCCTGCTGCTCGGCGAAATTCGCGACCGTGAAGGCCGCCTGCGCGACATCGCCCTCAAGGGGTCCGGGCCGACGCCGTTCTCGCGCGGAGGCGATGGCAAGGCAGCGATCGGCCCGGTGTTGCGCGAGTTTCTGATCGCTGAGGCCATGCATTCACTGGGCATCCCCACCACCCGCGCACTGGCGGCGTTGGCGACCGGGGAAACGATCTATCGTGAGCGGCCCGTGGCCGGTGCGCTGCTGGTGCGGATCGCGGCCAGCCATGTGCGGGTGGGTACTTTCGAGTTTCTCGCCGCGCGACGCGATCAGCCGGGCCTGAAACGGTTGGCCGACCATGTGATTGCCCGTCACTTCCCCGCGGCTTTCGACAGCCCTAATCCGGCACTGGCGTTGCTGATTGCGGTGGTCGAACGACAGGCGGAGCTGTTGGCGCGCTGGATGGCCGTGGGATTCATTCACGGGGTGATGAATACCGACAACATGACGCTATCCGGCGAGACCATCGATTACGGACCCTGCGCCTTCATCGAGGCGCACGACCCGAACACGGTCTACAGTTCGATCGATCGCCAGGGCCGTTACGCCTTCGGCCGGCAGCCCGGTATCGCGCAATGGAACCTGGCGCGATTGGCCGAGGCCCTGGTGCCGCTGATCGACGAAACGCCCGAGCGGGCTCTGGCGCTGGCAAGCGAGGCGGTCAACGCCTTTCCAGAGTGCTATCAGCGATATCGGCTGGCCGTGATGTGCCCCAAGCTGGGCCTCGATGGCACCGGCAATGCCGCAGAAGATCGCGCGCTCATCGATGATTATCTGGCGTTGTTGCAGCGCGACCGAGTGGACCATACCCTGGGATTTCGTTTGCTCTCGGGGGTGTTGCGCGGTGACGTCCAGCCGTTGCTGGACCGGTTTGCAGACGGCCGCTCGGCGTTGGCCCACTGGCTCGACCGCTGGCGCGCGCGACTTCAGCGCGACGGCGGGTGGTTCGAGTCGATCGCCACGGGCCTGGATGCGGTCAATCCCGTCGTCATCGCGCGCAATCATCGGGTCGAAGAGGTATTGGCGGCGGCTGCCGAGCGCGATGACCTGCAGCCATTCGAATCGTTGCTGGCCGCCGTGCGCCGGCCGTTCGATGCATCGCTTGCCGGCACCGTCTGGGCCGAGCCGGCCCATCCCGAGCAAGCCGCCGAACACCGGACCTTCTGCGGCACCTGACGGGTTCGCCCGCGTTGCCCGTTAGCTCAGCCCACCCAGACGCGCGCATTGCGAAACATCCGCAACCAGGGCGAATGGTCGCCCCAGTCGGGCGGATGCCAGCTCAGTTGCGCAGTGCGGAAGACGCGCTCGGGGTGCGGCATCAGGATGGTGACGCGGCCGTCGTCGCTGGTCAGGCCGGTGATGCCGGCCGGTGAGCCATTGGGGTTGGCCGGGTAGCGCTCGGCTGGCTGCATTGCCGCAACGCCCGCTGCGCGGGCTGCGCCTTCGCTGCGCTCGGCTGTGCCCTCGCCATCGACGTAGCGCAGGGCGACCCGGGCCGAGGTCTGGTCGAGTTCGGTCGCGAACGCGGCCCGGCCCTCGCCGTGCGCCACCACCACCGGCAGGATCGAGCCTTCCATGCCGCGCAGCAGGATCGACGGTGATGTCAGTACTTCCACCTGGGCCAGACGGGCCTCGTACTGCTCGGAACGGTTGCGCACGAAGGCCGGCCAGTGGGCGGTGCCGGGAATCAGCGCCGTGAGCTGGCTGAGCATTTGGCAGCCGTTGCAGACACCGAGGCTGAACCGGTCGTCGCGGGCGAAGAAATCGGCGAACTGGTCGGCCAGTGCGGCGTGTTCGAGGATCGAAACGGCCCAGCCGCGGCCCGCGCCCAGCACGTCGCCGTAGCTGAAGCCGCCACAGGCGGCCAGACCCTTGAACGACGCCAACTGGTGGCGGCCGGACAGCAGGTCGGACATGTGTACGTCGACCGCTTCGAATCCGGCGCGATCGAAGGCGGCGGCCATTTCGGTCTGGCCGTTGACGCCTTGTTCGCGCAGGATGGCGATGCGCGGTCGGCTGCCGACAGCGATGAACGGCGCGGCGACGTCTTCGGCGGGGTCGAAACCGACCACGGGCGCCAGACCGGGCGCGTCCAGCTCGCGCCGGCTGGCGCGCTCGCTGTCGGCGCACTCGGGGTTGTCGCGTCGGCGCTGGATGGCATGGCTGACCGACCACCAGGCGTCGAACAGCGCTTGCCAGTTCCACTCGGCCAGCAGTTCGCGTTCGGCGAACACCCGGATCCGCGAACCGCTGCGCGGCCGGCCGATGCGCTGGGCGCAATGCACCAGGCCGTGACGGTCGATCAGGTCGGCGAATGCCGCGCGATTGGCGTCGGCGACCTGCACGATGGCGCCCAGTTCCTCGTTGAAGAGGGTGCGGAACGGATCCTCGCCCCAGCCGTCGAGATTCAGGTCGAGCGCGCAGTGCGAGGCAAAGGCCATTTCGCACAGGGCGGCAAATGCGCCGCCGTCGGACCGGTCGTGATAGGCCAGCAGCAGGCCGGCGGCTCGGGCGTCCTGGATCAGCGCAAAGAAGTCGCGCAGCCGATCGGGTTCTTCCAGGTCGGGCACCGCGCCGCCCAGCGCACCATAGACCTGAGCCAGGATCGAGCCGCCCATGCGGCGCTGGCCGGCGCCCAGGCCGATCAGCCATAGTTCGCTGTCCGGCTCGCCGCGCTCGGGCAGCGCCAGCTGCGGCGTGAGCTGGCCACGGACATCGGCAACCCGGGCAAAGCCCGAAACGATCAGCGACATCGGCGAAACGGTCTGCTGTTCGCCTCCGTCGCTGTCGCGCCAGCGGGACTGCATCGACAGCGAGTCCTTGCCGACCGGGATGCTGATGTCGAGCGCCGGGCACAGCTCAAGGCCGACTGCGCGCACCGCTTCGAACAGATTGGCATCCTCGCCCTCGAAGCCGGCGGCGGCCATCCAGTTGGCCGACAGTTTCACCTCCGACAGCGCGGCGACCGGCGCCGCAGCGAGATTGGTCAGGGCCTCGCCGACCGCCATGCGCGCGCTGGCGGCGGCGTCGATGAGCGCCAGCGGGGTGCGCTCGCCAACCGACATCGCCTCGCCCGCATGGCCGTCGAAATCGGTCAGGGTGATCGCGCAGTCGGCGACCGGCATCTGCCATGGTCCAACCATCTGGTCGCGTGCGCACAGGCCGCCCACGCTGCGGTCGCCGATGGTGATCAGGAAGCTCTTGGCCGCCACGCTGGGGTGGGCCAGCACGCGCAGGCCAGCCTCGTGCAGCGCCGCGCCGGGGTCCTCGGCGCCGATCATCGCGCGCAGGTCCAGTCGCGGCCAGTTGGGTGTCTGCGCCCGCCAGGCATCGCGATCCAGACGCGGGGCGTTGCCGAACAGCAATGCCATGGGGATGTCGATCGCGGCGGTGGCGGGATTGGGGATTGGGGATTCGGGATTCGGGTAGGGCGTCGAAGCCTCTCTCCCTTCGCAGCCGGGTTGCGTCGAGGGGAGCTCGGCCAGGATCAGGCGCTGCTCGGCGGTTGCCGTGCCAACCACGGCGAACGGGCACCGCTCGCGCTGGCAGATGGCCTCGAAGTCGGCCAGTCGCTCGGCGGCGATGCCGAGTACGTAGCGTTCCTGCGATTCGTTGCACCACAGTTGCATGGGCGACAGCGAGTGGTCGTCGCGCGGAATTTTCGCCAGATCGATGATGCCGCCGAGCTGCGAATCGTGCAGCAGTTCGGGAATGGCGTTCGACAGCCCGCCGGCACCGACGTCGTGGATGGTGCGCACCGGATTGCGCTCGCCCTCGGCCACGCAGCGATCGATGACTTCCTGGCAGCGGCGCTCCATCTCCGGGTTGTCGCGCTGGACCGAGGCAAAATCGAGCTGGGCGCTGCTCTGGCCGGACTCGACCGAGCTGGCCGCGCCGCCGCCCAAGCCGATCAGCATGGCCGGGCCGCCCAGCACCACGATGGCATCGCCGGGCCGCAGCGCCAGCTTCTCGACCTGGTTCCGGTCGATGGCGCCCAGGCCGCCGGCCAACATGATCGGTTTGTCGTACCCGCGAACCAGCCCCGGCGCCTGTTCGATCTCGAAGCTGCGAAAGTAACCGGTCAGCGCCGGCCGGCCGAATTCGTTGTTGAACGCGGCTGCGCCGAGCGGTCCGTCGGTCATGATCTCCAGCGCCGAGGCCATGCGCGGGTTCAGCGGGCGGTCCTGTTCCCAGGGTTGGGGCAGTTCCGGAATGCGTAGATGCGACACGGTAAAACCGGTCAGGCCGGCCTTGGGTTTGCCGCCCCGCCCGGTGGCGCCCTCGTCGCGGATCTCTCCGCCGCTGCCGGTCGCCGCGCCGGGGAACGGCGAAATGGCGGTCGGGTGGTTGTGGGTTTCCACCTTGATGGCAAAGGCGCTGTCGGTCGCCGGCTCGGCGCGATACACGCCGTCGGCGTCGGGCCGGAACCGGTGGCCCGCGAAGCCTTCGATCACCGCCGCGTTGTCGCTGTAGGCGGTCAGCGTGAGCTGCGGCGACTGGCTGTGGCTGTGCCGGATCATCCGGAACAGCGAATGCGGCATCGGCTCGCCATCGAGGCTGAAGGCGGCGTTGAATATTTTGTGCCGGCAATGCTCGGAGTTGGCCTGGGCGAACATCATCAGTTCGGTGTCGCTGGGCTCGCGCGCCAGCGCGCCGAACTGCACGCGCAGGTAATCGATTTCATCCGCCGACAGCGCCAGGCCCAGCGTGCGGTTCGCCGATTCGAGCGCATCCAGCGCAATCCGCTGCAGTGGGCCGGCCGGATGATCGGCGAACAGGGCGGCGGCGGCACCGGCGTCGCTGAGCACGGTCTGGGTCATCGGGTCGTGCAGTACCGCAAGCGCCTGTTGCCCGGCTTCTGAGTTCAGGTCTGGCAGGCCGCGGACATCCAGCCGCAGGCCGCGCTCGATGCGGCGCACGGCCAGCGCGACGCCCTGGGCGATATCGGTGGCCTTCGACGACCACGGCGAAATCGTGCCCAGTCGCGGCACGATGTACAGGCTTTGGCTGGCATCGGCCGGCGCGCTGGCGTCGGGCCGGGCGTCGAGAATCCGGCTGAGCCGGTCGATGTCCGGCGCGGTCTCGGGTTCGGGTTCGACCAGATAGATATGCCGGCTGCCGAGAAGCTTCGCGTCGGGCGCGCAGGCGCGCAGGCGGTCAGCGAGTCGCTCGAACCGGAAAGAAGACAGGGCCGGTTGGCCCTCTAGAACTATCATCTGGCCGCAGCCCGAAGGGAGAACGGGCCGCAAATGATACCGGAGCAGAGGGCTGCCAGTCCCGGCCCGGTCGTCCGGGCGGGACCGGCAGCGGTCAACGTCCGATCAGCTGCCGGTCTTGCCGGACAACTGGTCGAGGCGCTGGCGCATCTGCAACGGCTCGAGATAGCCGCCGATCTGCACGCCTTCACTGGTATAGATGGCCGGCGTGCCGCTGAGGCCGACCTGGCGACCCAGCTCGTAATCCTCGTCGATCGGGTTGTCGCAAACCGCCTTGGGCAGTTCTTCGCCGGCCTTGGCGCGGGTCAGGGCGGTGTGCCTGTCGGCCTCGCACCAGACGCTGACCGCCTTGTCGTAGGACTCCGAGCCCAGCCCGGCGCGCGGGAAGAACAGATACTGCACCGCGATGCCCTGGGCGTTGTACTCGGCGATCTGTTCGTGCAGGCGCCGGCAGTAGCCGCAGTCGATGTCGGTGAACACCTTGACCGTGTAATCCGGCTGGTCGGGCGAAAAGGTGATGCTCTGATCGCCATTGACGCCATCCAGCAGCGCCTTGCGCACGGTCGCGCGGCTGGCTTCGGTGAGGTCGGCGCGGGCGTTTACGTCATAGACGCTGCCCTGGATCAGGTACTTGCCGTCGTCGGAAATGTAGAGAATCTGACCCGACAGGGTCACTTCGGTGAAGCCGGGCAATGGAGAGGGCGCGATGCGATCGGGCTGAACGCCCGGCACCAGGGTGTCCAGCGCAGCGCGCACGGCCGCTTCATCGGCGTTGGCGTTGAACGAGAACGACAGCGCGGCCGCCGCAGCGACCAGAGCGAGCTTGTACATGATGAACCTCAATAGTTGGAATTCCGGGCGCCAGCTGTGACCACAAAGCCGGCTGTCGGTTCAAACTTTACACCCTGCATTCGTGCCGGCGCTGAATCGCCACGTACCAGCGGTAGGCGCCAGCGGACCGGCGGTAGCGGATTCATCCGCGCGGATGGTGCGCTTCATGCAGTCGTTTCAGTCCGGCCTTGGCGACCAGCGTGTAGATCTGGGTGGTCGACAGGCTGGCGTGGCCCAGCATCATCTGCAGCGCGCGCAAATCGGCGCCGTGATTGAGCAGGTGGGTGGCGAAACTGTGGCGCAGGCCATGCGGGCTCACCTTGGCCGGGTCGATGCCGGCGCGGAGCGCCAGTTTCTTCACGATATGCCAGAACTGCTGGCGGCTGAGCGTTGCGCCGTGCCGCCCGAGAAACAGGGCTTCGGGCTGGTTCTGCGCGGCCAGCGCCGGGCGGGCTTCAGTGAGATAACGTTCCAGCCAATCCTGTGCCTGCTCGCCGATCGGCACCAGGCGGTCCTTGTCGCCTTTGCCGCGCACCCGGATGACTCCTTGGCGCAGATTGACGGCGGTGCCGGGCAGGTTGACCAGCTCGCTCACCCGCAGGCCGGCCGCGTACATCAGCTCCAGCATGGCGCGGTCGCGCAGGCCCAGCGGGCTGTCGAGGTCGGGCGCGCCGAGCAGGGCGTCGATCTGAGATTCCGACAGCGCCTTGGGCAGCGGGCGGCGCGGCTTGGGCGCGGCCAGCCGCAGGCACGGGTCGCGGTCGGTCCGGCCCAGCCGCACCTGCTGGCTGTAGAACGCACGCAGCGCCGACAGCAGCCGGGCATTGCTGCGTTCGGAATAGCCCTGGGCGGTGCGCTCGGCGAAGTAGGCGAACAGCCGCTCGCCGGCCAATTGGTCCAGCGCCTCGTCGGGCGACAGCCAGCGGGCCAGGCCCTCCAGATCGCGTCGATAGCTGGTCAGGGTCTGACGGGCCAGACCCGATTCGGCCCAGAGGCGGTCGAGAAAGTCTTCGATCAGTACCGCCTGCGCGGCCGGTACCGGCGGCAGCGCCCGGGCCCGGAGCCGGCGGCGGGTGGTGGCTTCGGCGGTCATTGTCACAGCATAACGGCTATGCTTCGGCGATGACTGCGCCCGCCGATCCGACTGTTCGATCGACCACCGAAAGCCCGCCCGCGCACCTGATCTGGCGGGTGTTCGGGTTGATTTACGATCTGCTGCCGGTACTGGCGATCTGGTTTGCGGTCAGCGCCGTGGTGCTGTTGATGCGCGGCGGCCAGCCGGCGGTTTCGGGCAGCCTGACCGGCTGGCTGGAGCTGATCGCCCTGTGGCTGGCCACCGGCGGCTATGCGGTGCTGTCCTGGCGCAAGGGCGGGCAAACCCTGGGTCAGCGGGCCTGGCGGCTAAGGGTGATCGGCGATGGCCCCGGCCCGGTGTCCTGGCGCCGGCTGTGGCTGCGCTATGGCTTGTCGTTGATCTCGCTGGCGGCCGGCGGGTTGGGTTTCTTCTGGGCCCTGATCGAACCGCAGCGCCGCACCTGGCACGATCTGGCCAGCGCTACCCGGGTGGTGCGCGAGCCACGCCGTCGCTGAGCTGCGGGCGTTTCGCCCGTGGGTGCGGCTCGGCATTGCGTGATGTTTCCGGTGGTTACGGAGTTGCGTTGCGCTGCAATCCAGGCTGCGGTCGAAATGAGCACGCTGCTGGCGTCGCGCATTCAATGCGTCTGGGCCGTGTTGCGCTGTCCTGTTTGGCACCGAATGTGCGTACGGTCTGGCTGCGTGGATCCACATGGTGCCCTGTTGGTGGCGCCCTGTTGCCGACACGGGCTGAGGGAGCGAGGCCGTTGCGTGGTGTCGCGCCGATTCGATCTCGAAAAACGGGAGCAGGAATCGAGCGCACCGGTTGTTTCATCGGCAACCCTGGCGGTTGTCACTCAAAACACTCGATGAGGAGTTTGCCGTGAATCGCATTATCGCCAGGCTTGTTCCGCTGCTCTTCGCATTGCATTTGCTGTTGGCGCCCACGCCGGCGCTGGCGGCCATCCCCGGCATGTCGGTCGTCGAGCGGCCTGTCGCCGCGCAGCCGGCCTTGCCGCCAGGTCAGGATGAACCCGGCTGGCAGGCGCAGATCCAGCAGGATCTGGCACGACGCGAGTACCACGCCACGCCGGCCGATCCGGCTTCGCTGCGCCAGGCGCTGGAAGCCGGGCTGCCCGGCAGCGAGCAGATCACCGTGGCGCTGGATCACGCACTGCTGCAGACGCCCAACCGGGCCCACGGTCTGCGCACCTTTTATCTGGACGACCGCATCGCCGTGCTGCCGCGCATCGGCGCTCAGCCGGACTGGCTGCTGACGCTGAAGACGGCCGGCATCGCCCGCGGCAGCGATCCGTTGCAGCCCTTGCCCCCGGCCAGCCCGGTCGGCGACGGCAACCGGGTGCGCTACCAGCGCGGCGCGGTCGAGGAATGGTATGTCAACACCAGCGCCGGGGTCGAGCAGGGCTGGACGCTGAATCGGCGCCCGGCCGGCGCGGGTGCACTGCGGCTGGAGGTCGCGGTCGCCGGTTTGACGGCCGATCTGGTTGAAGGCGGCATCCGCTTTCGCGGCCAGGGCCCGGGCGGGGCCACGGCGCTGAACTACGACAAGCTGCTGGCCTTCGACGCCGGCGGCAAGACCCTGCCCGCCCGGCTGGAGGCCATGAAAGGCGGCTTCGCCATCCTCGTCGACGACAGCGATGCCAGCTACCCGATCACCATCGATCCGCTGATGACCACGCCCGCCTGGCAGGCCGAAAGCGACCAAGCCGGTGCGCAGTTCGGCTGGTCGGTGTCCGGCGCCGGCGATGTCAACGGCGACGGCTTTGCCGACGTGATCGTCGGCGCGCCGAATTTTGACAACGGCCAGATCGATGAAGGCGCGGCCTTCGTCTACCTGGGTAGTGCCGCAGGGCTCGCCGCCACGCCCGCCTGGCAGGCCGAAAGCGACCAGACCGGTGCGCAATTCGGCATCTCGGTGTCCGGCGCCGGCGATGTCAACGGCGACGGCTTTGCCGACGTGATCGTCGGTGCGCGGTTGTTCGACAACGGCGAGGCCGATGAAGGCGCGGCCTTCGTCTACCTGGGCAGTGCCGCAGGGCTCGCGGCCACGCCCGCCTGGCAGGCCGAAAGCGACCAGGCCAATGCCTGGTTCGGCACCTCGGTGTCCGGCGCCGGCGATGTCAACGGCGACGGCTTTGCCGACATACTCGTCGGCGCGCCGTTGTTCGACAACGCCCAGCCCTTTGAAGGCGCGGCCTTCGTCTACCTGGGCAGTGCGACCGGGCTCGCCGCCACGCCCGCCTGGCAGGACGAAAGCGACCAGGCCGGTGCTGAATTCGGCATCTCGGTGTCCGGCGCCGGCGATGTCAACGGCGACGGCTTTGCCGACGTACTCGTCGGCGCGCGGTTGTTCGGCAACGGCGAGACCAATGAAGGCGCGGTTTTCGTCTACCTGGGCAGTGCGACCGGGCTTGCAGTCACGCCCGCCTGGCAGGCCGAAAGCGACCAGGCCGGCGCTGAATTCGGCTGGTCGGTGTCCGGCGCCGGCGATGTCAACGGCGACGGCTTTGCCGACGTGATCGTCGGCGCGCGGTTGTTCGACAACGGCCAGAGCAATGAAGGCGCGGCCTTCGTCTACCTGGGCAGTGCGACCGGGCTCGCCGCCACGCCCGCCTGGCAGGCCGAAAGCGACCAGGCCAATGCCTGGTTCGGCTGGTCGGTGTCCGGCGCCGGCGATGTCAACGGCGACGGCTTTGCCGACGTGATCGTCGGCGCGCCGTTCTTCAGCAACGGCCAGATCAATGAAGGCGCGGCCTCCGTCTACCTGGGCAGTGTCGCAGGGCTCGCAGCCACGCCCGCCTGGCAGGCCGAAAGCGACCAGGCCAATGCCTGGTTCGGCACCTCGGTGTCCGGCGCCGGCGATGTCAACGGCGACGGCTTTGCCGACGTACTCGTCGGCGCGCCGAATTTCGACAACGCCCAGCCCCTTGAAGGCGCGGCCTTCGTCTACCTGGGCAGTGCGGCCGGGCTCGCCGCCACGCCCGCCTGGCAGGCCGAAGGCGACCAGGCCGGTGCGCAATTCGGCACTTCGGTGTCCGGCGCCGGCGATGTCAACGGCGACGGTTTTGCCGACGTGATCGTCGGCGCGCGGTTGTTCGACAAGGGCCAGACCGATGAAGGCGCGGCCTTCGTCTACCTGGGCAGTGCCGCTGGGCTCGCCGCCACGCCGGCCTGGCAGGCCGAAAGTGGCCAAAATATTGCGCAATTCGGCACCTCGGTGTCCGGCGCCGGCGATGTCAACGGCGACGGTTTTGCCGACGTGATCGTCGGCGCGCCGTTGTTCGGCAACGGCCAGCCCTTTGAAGGCGCGGCCTTCGTCTACCTGGGCAGTGCGACCGGGCTCGCCGCCACGCCCGCCTGGCAGGCCGAAGGCGACCAGGCCGGTGCGCAATTCGGCACTTCGGTGTCCGGCGCCGGCGATGTCAACGGCGACGGCTTTGCCGACGTGATCGTCGGCGCGCCGTTCTTCGTCAACGGCCAGTTTGATGACGGCGCGGCCTTCGTCTACCTGGGCAGTGCGACCGGGCTCGCCGCCACGCCCGCCTGGCAGGCCGAAAGCGACCAGGCCAGTGCCCTATTCGGCTGGTCGGTGTCCGGTGCCGGCGATGTCAACGGCGACGGCTTTGCCGACGTGATCGTGGGCGCGCGGTTCTTCGACAACGGCCAGAGCGATGAAGGCGCTGCCTTTGTCTACCTGGGCAGTGCGACCGGGCTCGCCGCCACGCCCGCCTGGCGGGCCGAACGCGACCAGGCCGGTGCCCGATTCGGCGCCTCGGTGTCCGGCGCCGGCGATGTCAACGGCGACGGCTTTGCCGACGTGATCGTCGGCGCGCCGTTGTTCGACAACGACCAGACCGATGAAGGCGCGGCCTTCGTCTACCTGGGCAGTGCGACCGGGCTCGCCGCCACGCCCGCCTGGCAGGCCGAAAGCGACCAGGCCAATGCCTGGTTCGGCACCTCGGTGTCCGGCGCCGGCGATGTCAACGGCGACGGTTTTGCCGACGTGATCGTCGGCGCGCCGTTCTTCGACAACGGCGAGTTCGATGAAGGCGCGGCCTTCGTCTACCTGGGCAGTGCGACCGGGCTCGCCGCCACGCCCGCCTGGCGGGCCGAACGCGACCAGGCCGGTGCCCGATTCGGCGCCTCGGTGTCCGGCGCCGGCGATGTCAACGGCGACGGTTTTGCCGACGTGATCGTCGGCGCGCCGTTCTTCGACAACGGCCAGAACGATGAAGGCGCGGCCTTCGTCTACCTGGGTAATGAAGGGCTCAGCCGCAATGCCCGGGCAAGGCAGTTTGCCAGCGACGGCGTGACCCCGATCGCGCCCGGCGGGGTTGCCGCGGGCGGCAGCTTCCGGGTCTCGGTGTTCGCGCCGGTGCATGTCGGGCGGACCCTGGCCGGCATGGCGGTCGAGCTCAAGCCGGCCCATGTTCCCTTCGATGGCCTGAACCTGGTCACGGCCATTCCCGCACTGGTCTTTCAGGACAGCACCACCGGCGAGGCGCGCTACGACGTGGACATCGTTTTGCCCGCGGCGGGGGCCTGGCACTGGCGCGCGCGGGTGCTGAGCAATCCGGCGACGACCGCGACTTCGGGCATGGGCAACTGGGGCCGCTGGCTACGCCCCGACCGCAGCGCCGGGCAGAGCACCGATGTGCGCTTTGTCACCTTCAGCGTCGGCGGCACGGTGTCGGGCTTGAGCGGCAGCGGCCTGGTGCTGCGCAACAACGGCGGCGATGATCTTGTCATCGCGGAGGACGGGCCGTTCACGTTCCCGACCGCGCTGAATGACCTGTCGGGCTACGCCGTCACGGTCGCCACCCCGCCGGGCAACCCCAGCCAGACCTGTACGGTCAGCAACGGTTCCGGCACGCTGGCCGGTTCCGACATCACCAACGTGCAGGTGACCTGCGCCACCAACACCTTCACGGTCGGCGGCACGGTTTCGGGCTTGAGCGGCAGCGGGCTGGTGCTGCGCAACAACGGCGGCGACGATCTGGCGATCACCGCCCGCGGCGCGTTCACCTTCGCCACCCCGTTGGCCGATGGCAGCGCCTACGCCGTCACCGTCGCCACCCAGCCCACGGGTCCCAACCAGACCTGCAAGGCGACCAGCGGCAGCGGCGCGCTGGCGGGCGCGGATGTCACCACGGTGCAGGTGACCTGTACCACCAATCCCAACAGCCCACCGACCGGCGCGTTGGTCATCATCGGCCCGGTGCTGGAAGGCGAGACCGTCGCCACTGGTGACGACATCAGCGATGCCGATGGGCTGGGCGAGTTCCAGTTCCGCTGGTTCCTGGACGGCACCGTGGTGCCGGGCGCGACCTCGGCCAGCTTCGTGCTCGATGATCTGGCGGTTGGCCAGATGCTGATGGCCGAGGTGCAGTACACCGACGGCCGCGGCAATCGTGAGCGGGTGCGCAGCGCGCCGGTCGGCCCGGTGCGTCCGGCCGGAACCGATATGGGCTATCAGAAGCGGGTGTTTTTCTTCAACCCGGCCAGCAACCCGGTGCAGGAGAGCCTGCTGCGGCTGAGCAATCCGAATGACGCGCCCGCTGACGTGGAGATTCTCGGTTTCGACGATGCTGGCGTACCCGGCGGCATGGCCACGTTGTCGGTGCCGGCGCAGGCTTCGGTGCAGATTCGCGCGGTCGAGCTGGAGCAGGGCAGCGCCGCCAAGGGCATCGCCGGCGGGCTGGGCGATGGCGCCGGCAAGTGGCAGCTCAAGGTCAACAGCAGCCTGCCGCTGACCGTAATGAGCCTGGTGCGGGTGCCGGGCGATGACCTGGCCAACATGGGCGCCGTGGCCCCGCTGCTGTCGACCGGCGCGCACACCGTGCTGTACGTGCAGGGCGACCCCGACGCGAGCGACGAGTCAGTGCTGCGCGTGGTCAACCGCACGGCCGAGACCAATGCGGTCACCGTCAACGCCCGAGACAGCATCGGTGAGCTGGCGCCGGGCGGTGAGATCAGTGCCGTGCTGGGGCCATATCAGGCGATCAACGTGAACACCGGCGACCTGATTGCCGGCAATCCCGACAAGGGCATCATCGGCTCGCTGGAGCTGGATCCCGAAGCGCACACCATCGAGGTGCGGGCCGAGCGCAATCTGGCCGTACAAGGTCTGTTGCGCAGCGCGACGGGGGTGTTGAGCAACGTCAGCGCGGTGGCGCCTGGAGCGGCCAACGACGACAACGCTGACCGCCTTTTGGCCACGGTCAATCCGGTCGGCGAGGGCCCGGCCAGCACGGTACGGATTGTGAGTCTGGCTGACTCGGGCGAGATTCTGCTGCTGTCGGGTATCGACGATATCGGCGAGAGGGCCAGTGCCCAGCCGCTGGAGCTGGAGTCCCGGGGCACAGCGATGCTGGATGCGCTGGACTTGGAGCAAACGAGCAGCGATCCGCGCCTGCGGCCGGTCATTGCAGGCCCGTTCGGCGACGGCGAAGGCCGCTGGCAGGTGACGGTGAGCGCGACCAGCTCGACCAGTCATGTCGAGGCGCAAAGCCTGGTGGCCACCCCGGACGGCAGCTTGGCCAACCTGAGCGCGGTGGTACCCCAGCCGAGCCGGTTCGAGGCCGAGGTATGGGTGCTGAATCCGGCCAGCAATGATGCTCAGGCCAGTGTGCTGCGGGTGATCAACCGGGAAGATCGGGATGGCACGGTGCTGATTGCCGGTTTCGACGATGCCGGCAATCCGGCGCCGGGCGGCGGCGCACTGCTGAACCTGCCGGCCAATGCCGCCGTGGAGCTGAGCGCAGTCGACCTGGAGCAGGGCAATCCGACCAAGGGCCTGCTGGGCGCGCTGGGCGACGGCACCGGCAAGTGGCGGTTGAGCCTGAGCGCCGATGTCGCGATCCTGGCGCAGAGCCTGATCGAATCGCAGCAAGGTGGCCTCACCAATATCAGTCTGCCGGTGCGCTGAGCGAAGCCCCGGATCGACACGCGGTGTCGGTCCGGGGCGATACAGGACATGGACGCGCGATTCGACATGTTGCGCTGAAACCCGGGCGCCGGGTGCTGGAATCGGCGTGCTGTGGCGTCGCTCGGGCGTGACTTCAAGCAACTTCTGCGTGCGATGCGCACTGGCCGCCGCTGCGCACATCGGCGAGGATACCGGTCGGATTCGCCGAAAAGATCAACCGCATGGACCTGTCGATCGTCATTCCCGCCAAGAACGAGGCCGAGGGCCTGCGCAAGACGCTGCCGGTGCTGCGGGCACGGTTTCCGGACGTGGAGCTGATCGTGGTCGACGACGGGTCGACCGACGATACCGCGGCGGTGGCCGGCCAGCATGGCGCGCGGGTGGTGTCCAGCCCCTACTCGATGGGCAATGGCGCGGCCATCAAGCGCGGCGCGCGGGCGGCCAGCGGCGCGGTGATCGTGTTCATGGATGGCGACGGTCAACACGACCCGGAACACATCCCGCTGCTGCTGGAACGGATCGAGGCCGGCTTCGACATGGCGGTCGCGGCGCGCGACCGGGACGGCCAGGCCACGGTCGGACGCGGGCTGGCCAATGGTTTCTACAATCGGCTGGCCAGCCTGATGACCGGTTTCAAGGTGCTCGACCTCACGTCGGGCTTTCGCGCGGTGCGGGCCGACAAGTTTCGTGAATTCCTGCATCTGCTGCCGAACGGGTTTTCCTATCCGACGACGATCACCATGGCGTTTTTTCGCAGCGCCTATCCGGTCTGCTACGTCCCGGTGCCGGTAGCCGCACGCCTGGGCACCAGTCACCTGCGACCGCTGCGCGACGGGCTGCGGTTTCTGCTGATCATTTTCAAGATCGCCACGCTGTACTCGCCGCTGAAGCTGTTCGTGCCGGCCAGCGCCGGGTTTTTCGCGCTCGGGGCCGGCTATTACATCTACACGTTCCTGACCGCAGGACGGTTCACCAACATGAGCCTGCTGCTGTTCAGCGCAGCGGTAATCGTGTTCCTGATCGGTCTGGTTTCCGAGCAGATCACCGCGCTCACCTACCGACGCGACGGCTGACCGGCGCCGGCAATTACCGTCGCCGGCCCGGCAACCGCTAAACTGGGCGCCCCGCTTCCCACAGACCCATAGCCCATGCCGCATTTCGAAGGCGATCTCAGCGCCCCCGCACCGGCGCGCTTCGCCATAGTTGCCAGCCGCTGGAACCCGCGTGTCGTCGACGTACTGGTCGACGGTGCTCGGCGCACCTTCATCGCCCACGGCGTCGACGCCGATCGCATCGATGTGGTGCGGGTACCCGGCGCTTGGGAGATTCCGCTGGCCGTCGCCCGGCTGGCAAAGGCTGGCGATCACGCCGGCCTGCTGGCGTTGGGCTGCGTGGTGCGCGGCCAGACGCGGCATTACGAACACGTCGCCGACCGCTGCGCCGAGGGGCTGATGCGGGCGATGCTCGATTCCGGCGTGCCGGTGGCCAACGGCGTGCTGGCGGTCGAGCGCCACGCCGACGCCGAGGCGCGCGCCGACGGTGCGCACGGCAACAAGGGCGAAGAGGCGGCGCTGGTGGTTCTGGAGATGGCCAACCTGCTGGGGAAACTGCCGTGAACCGACATCGCAACGACGGTATCGATCCGGCCGCCCGCTCGCGCGCCCGCCGCCGCGCCCTGCAGGCGCTGTACGCCTGGCAACTAGCCGGCACACCGGTGCCGCAGGTGCTGGAGCAGTTTCGGCACGAGCAGGACATGGAGATCGCCGATCTGGAGTATTTCGAGGATCTGGTGCGCGGCGTGGTCAGTCAGGTGGCCGCGCTCGATCAGGCACTGTCGGCCTATCTCGACCGACCGGTGGCCGAAGTCGATCCGATCGAGCGTGCGGTGCTGCGCATTGCCGCCTACGAATTGCTGCATCGGCCGGATGTGCCTTATCGGGTGGTGCTCAACGAAGCGGTCGAATCGAGCAAACGGTTCGGCGCCGAACACGCCCACAGCTACGTCAACGGCGTGCTCGACAAGGCCGCGCACGCCTGGCGCAGCGCCGAGGCAGGTGCGCGCTGAGCCGGCGCTGCCCGGCCGCGCCCCGGCCCATGGCATCCCGCAGCCGACGTCGGCGTGACTGAATTCGACCTCATCGCCCGCATTCGACGACGCGTAGGCGCGCGTGCCGACGTGGCCCTGGGCATCGGCGACGACGCCGCCCTGCTGCGCCCCCCGTCGGGCCAGGCGCTGGCGGTCACCACCGACACCCTGAACGAAGGCGTGCATTTTTTGCGCGACGCCGCACCGGCCGATATTGGCTCCAAGGCGCTGGCGGTCAACCTCAGCGACCTGGCCGCGATGGCCGCCGAACCGGCCTGGTGCACGCTGTCGCTCTCGCTGCCCGACCCCGACACGGCCTGGCTCGATGCCTTTCTCGATGGCTTTCTGATGCTGGCCGGGCAGCACCGGGTGGCGCTGGTCGGTGGCGACACCACGCGTGGGCCGCTGTCGCTGTCGGTGACCGTGCTGGGCTTCGTGCCCGAGGCGCAGTCGCCGCGTCGCGCCGGCGCGCAGGTCGGCGACGACGTCTGGGTGACCGGCACATTGGGCGATGCCGCGCTGGCGTTGGCGGACAGTTCGAACGACCCGGTGGCCAACGCGCCGGTCGGCTCGGCCGATTCGCACGCCGATTCCGATTCCCATACTGACTACCTGCAACAGCGCCTGCATCGGCCGACGCCGAGAGTGGCCGCCGGTCTGGCGCTGCGCGGCCTGGCCAAGGCGATGATCGATGTTTCCGACGGGCTGATGGCCGATCTGGGCCACATCCTCGAAGAAAGCGGCGTCGGCGCCGAACTTGCCATCGAGGCATTGCCGGCTTCGCCCGCGCTGGCCGCGCGGGTGCAGGGCGAGACCCGCTGGCGGTTGCAGCTGGCGGGTGGCGATGATTACGAGCTGTGCTTCAGCGCCGCAGCGGACCGGCGGGCGGAGATCGAATCGGCGCTGCGCGCGTGCGATCTGCCGGTTGCCCGGATCGGTCGGATCGTGGCCGGGTCCGGGCTGCGCGCGCTGGCGCCCGATGGCCGCGAATGGCGGCCTGGCCATGCCGGCTACAACCATTTCCCGGGAACTCCATCATGAGCATCGCTTCGAGCAGAGCGCGCCTGTTGTCCCATCCGGCCGGTTGGCTGGCCACCGGTTTCGGCTCCGGGCTGTCGCCCATCGCGCCGGGCACGGTGGGCAGTGCAGCTGCGCTGTTGCCCTGGCTGCTGCTGCGCGAACTGCCGCTGATCGCCTATCTGCTGGTGGTGCTGGCCACGTTCCTGGCCGGCATCTGGGCCGCCGGCTGGGTGATCCGCCGGATCGGCCAGGAAGATCCGGGCGTGGTGGTCATCGACGAGTTCGTCGGTCTGTGGCTGGCGCTGGCCGCTGCGCCGGCCGGCTGGCTGTGGGCGCTGGCTGGATTCGCATTGTTTCGCTTTTTCGACATCGCCAAGCCCTGGCCGGCCTCGTGGGCAGACCGGAAACTGAAAGGCGGCTTCGGGGCCATGGTCGATGACGCATTTGCCGGGCTGTACGCTCTGCTGGCCCTGCAGGCCGGCGCATGGTGGCTGAACTGAGCGGCGGCCCTCAGCCCAGGTAGCGCGCCAGCCACGGTGCCGGTTTCAGCGGGCGATACCATTTGCCGCCGATGCCCGCGACGGCTTCCTCGGGCTTGGGCCGGCCGTGGAAGACGATCACCTTGGCGCCGTCGGGCAGTCGTGGCGGAAGCCACAGGCCGAGCGGCAGCGGTCGCACGCAGTCGTGCTTGAAGCTGGCGCACCAGCCGTTCGGCCAATAGCGCAGCAGGCCCTTGCGACGGGCATAGTCGGACAACACTTCCTGTTCGTCGCGGAAGTCGCTGCGGATCTGCTCGCCGCGCGCAGCGATTTCGGCGATCAGATCCTGAAAAGCCCCCGCGCGATGACGAAACACCGAGGAGTTGCCGCTGAACCGATGCCGATAGCGGAACGGCTTGTAGTCCTTGATGATCAGGAATTCGCCGGGCAGCTCGAAGAATGGCTCCAGCGGCTGGGTGACGGCGATATCCAGATCCAGATACAGCACATCGCCCTGGAAGACCTCGGCCAGCTGCGGTCCGAATACGCCGAGCTTGCGCCAGCCCCGATCCAGACGATTGCCGACCACCGGCACCGGCGGCAATGGCAGGCAGTGCACGGCCGGATCGATCCCTTCGGCGCGGTCGGTGAAGCAGACCATGCGCATTTCGCCCTGCACATTGGCGCGGACCATGCTGTAGAGCCGGTTGACATCATCGGCGCCGAACTTGTCGCCCCATTTCATGCACACGATCTGGCGGACGCTGGACTGGCTCATTGATACTCGCTTGGACAGGGTTCAACCGGCAGTTTAACGGCTCGGCCGTGCCAGCTTCAGCCGCGGCGACGGCACGGGTGTCGCGTTTTCATCGTCGGCCCGAAGCGCCGGGGCGGCACATTCATTCGCCAGCGTCAGACGCTGGCAGCAGCTTGCCCGGATTGAGGATGCCGTCCGGGTCGAACTGCGCCTTGACGGCGCGCATCAGGGCCAGACTTTCGGCGCCGTGGGCGCGGGCCATGTAGTCGCGTTTGTCGATGCCGATGCCGTGCTCGCCGGACAATGTGCCGCCCAGCGACAGGGTCAGTTCGAACAGGCGCGGCAGCACCGATTCGGCGCGCGCGACTTCGGCGGCATCGTCGGTCCGGTAGAGGATGTTGACGTGCAGGTTGCCGTTGCCGGCGTGGCCGAAATTGACGATGGTCAGTGCAAACTCGCGCGCCAGCGCCTGCACGCCGGATACCAGGTCGGGAATGCGCGACACCGGCACCACCACGTCTTCGTTGATCTTGCCCGGCGCCAGGGTGCGCAGCGCCGGCGACAGCGCCTTGCGCGCGGCGAACAAGACTTCCCGTTGATCGGCATCGCGGGCGCGTTCGAGTGCGATCAGCCCGGGCCCGGAGGCGGCCTTCTCCAGCGCGGCCATGGCGGCGTCCAGCGTGCTTTGGTCGCCATCGGCCTCGATCATCAGCAGCGCGCCGGCTTCGGGAATCTCCGCGCCGCCTACCTCGCGTGCCAGCCGCACGCAGTCGCCGTCCATGAATTCGAGCATCGACGGTGTGTGCGGCTGCGCCATGAGCCGGGCAACGGCGGATGCGGCCGCAGCGACATCGGAGTAAAGCGCACGCAGCGTCTGGCGGGCGGGCGGCAGCGGTCGCAGCAGCAGCGTGGCCTCGACGATCAGCGCCAGGGTGCCTTCCGACCCGATGATGAAGCGGGTGAAATCGTAGCCGGCCGATGCCTTGGTGGTGGGCCCGCCGCAGCGGATCAGCTGTCCGGCGCCGGTGACCGCCAGCAGTCCCAGCACGTTGTCGCGACAGGCGCCGTATTTCACCGCGCGCGGCCCGCCGGAATTGCAGCCCAGATTCCCGCCGATGCTGCTGTAGGCCGAGCTGGTCGGGTCGGGCGGCCAAAACAGACCTTTTGTGCCGGCCGCCCGCTGCAGGTCGCCATTGAGCAGGCCCGGCTGGACCACCGCCAGCCGATCCGCCTGGTTCAGCTCAAGCAGGCGATTCATCCGCTCGAAGCCGATCACCAGTCCACCCGAAGACGGCACCGAAGCGCCCGTGGTGTTGGTGCCGCGCCCGCGCGCCACGATCGGGCAGTCGTGCGCCCGGCAGGCCAGCACGATGTCGCGCACCTGGGCTGCCTCGACCGGCAGCGCCACGGCGCCCGGCATCGAGCGATGATTGGAATTGTCGTAGCCGTAAGCCACCCGTTCGCCAGGGTCTGTAAACAGTGCGTCTGGCCCGAGAATCTCGCTAAGGCGGTCGATCAATGCAGGCGGCAGGTCGCGGGTCATCGGTTGATTGTAGCCAGCATTCGGGTGATGGGCCTGCGCGGCCTGTCGGTCGCAAGCACTGGGCCTATGGGGGCTTCCCGTGAGGCCGGCAGTCGTGGGCCGTGGCTCGCGGGGCGAGCGCTTCGAGTCGGCGGTCGGGATGCGATGCGACAGCGGCCGCCCTCGCACAGGGCTTGAACCGCATGCGTGGCTCCGTCATGCTGACCCGATGAGTCCCCTGGTCGCCAGGCTCCGGTATTGCATCGCGCGTCGCTCCGCCGGCCTGCGGGCGCTGCTGTGTCTGCTGGCCTTCGGTGCCCTGCTGGCAGGCGTGCCAACCGGCATGCTGCATGCCCACGCCAATGGCGATCACGGTCACCATCATCATGAATCTGCCGACCCCGGTGATGAACAGCTGCCGGTGCCGGACCAGGATGGGACGGCAACCCTGCACCACCACGAGGCCACCTGTGTCGCCAAGGCGCTGACCGGCTTCAATGCCCTGATGCTGGTCAGCCCGCCGCCGCTGGCCTGGCATCCGTTACCGCCTGACGCGAGTCCCCCGCCAACCCCTCGAATACCGCCGCACCGCCCGCCGATCGCCTGACCCCGCTGACTCTGCCTGCCGCTCGGGCGGTGGGTCATTGCGTGTCGATGGTGTTGGAGGTGACGTGTGCAATCGTATTTTCGTTTGACGTTGGTCCTGGCCTTGGCCGGGACAGGGTGGCTGTGCCCGGCTTCGGCCACTTCTCAGGAGTTGAGCTTCGAAGCGGCCGTCGAGCGGGCTCTGGCCGGCCACCCGGAGCTGCGAGCCCAGGGCGCCGAAGTCAGCGCAGCGGAGCGGGCGGCTGAACTGGCTGCCCTGCCGCCGCCGCTGACGCTGGGCGGCGAGCTGGAAAACGTGGCGGGCAGCGGCCCGCTGAGCGGCGTTGATGGCGCCGAAGCCACGGTGCGCGTGGGCCGTCTCATCGAGCTCGGCGGCAAGCGCGCGGCGCGCATCGCCGTCGGCGCCGCCGATGTCGCTCGACAGCGTCAGGCAGTGGACCTGGCGCGAATCGAGGTAGTCGCCGAAACCGGCCGCCGCTTCGTCGAGGTGCTGGCCGATCAGGCGCGGGTGGCGATCGCTCGCGACGGGGTCGAGCGGGCGCAGATGACGCTAGATCAGGTGAGCCGTTGGGTGACCGCTGGCCGCAGCCCGGAATCGGAGCGGCTGCAGGCCGGGATTGCGCTGGGGCAAGCGAAACTGACCCTCGAGGATGCCGAGCACGAATTGCTCACCGCGCGCCTGGCGCTGTCTGCGCTCTGGGGCCAGCGTGAGCCCGACTTCAGCACGGCCGCCGGCGATCTGGAAGCCCTGCCGGCCGTCGAGCCGCTCGACACGCTCGCCCGCTACCTGCCGCAAAACGCCGACCAGCTGGCGCTCGGTCTGGAACTGGCCTCGCTCGAAGCCCGTCAGCGCGCAGCCGAAACGGCGGCCAAACCCGACGTGTCGCTGTCGCTGGGAGTCCGTCGACTCGAAGCACTGGATACCCAGGCCCTGGTGTTCAGCGCATCGGTGCCTCTGGGCAGCGCGCCGCGCTCGGCTCTGGCGGCAGCGCAGGTGCAGTCCCGGCTCGATGCCACGCAGGCCCGTCGCGAAGCCGCGAACCATGATACCTACCGGCGGCTGTTCGCGCTTTACCAGGAGTTGCAGCACGCCCGACACGTTTTCGAGTCCCACCGGGATCAGTTGATCCCGCAAGCCGAGCAGGCGCTGGAGCTGAATCAGCGCGGCTACGACCTGGGTCGCTTCAGCTTCTTCGTCCTGATCCAGTCCGAGCAGCAGCTCGCCCAGTTGCGCAATGCCCGCGTCGAGGCGGCGGCGCGCTACCACGCCCTGCTGGTCGACATTGATCGCCTCACGGCCACATCCGGAGCCGCCACGCCATGACCTGCCGTTTGTTTTTCCTGCTGATGCCCATTCTGCTCATCGCCGGCTGCGGCGAGTCAACCCCCAGGCCTGCCGGCACGGAGGCGAGCAGTGGCGACTACGAGCGTGGACCACACCGCGGCCGCCTGCTGCGCGACGGCGATTTTACCATCGAGGTGACCATTTTCGAGACCGGCGTGCCGCCCCAGTACCGCCTGTACGCCTATCGCGACAATCAGCCGTTGCCTGCCGCCGAGGTAGAGGCCACGGTGACCCTGGGCCGGCTGGGCGGCAAGGTCGATCACTTCACCTTCAAGCCCGAAGGCGACGTGCTGGTCGGCGACGGCGTGGTGGTCGAACCGCACTCGTTCGATGTCGCCGTGGTGGCCCGCGCGGGCGGGCGCGAGCATCGCTGGGAGTACGCCTCCTACGAAGGCCGCACCACGATTGCCGCTGCGGTGGCCGAAGCATCCGGTCTCGAAACGGCGATAGCCGGTCCGGCGACCCTGCGCACGCAGGTGCCGCTGCTGGGTTCGGTGGCGATCGATGAGAATCGCCTGGCGCGGGTGCGCGCCCGCTTCCCCGGCGCTGTGCGCGAGGTGCATGCCGGCGTTGGCGATTCGGTGACCCGTGGCCAGCTGCTGGCGCGGGTGGAGGCGAACGAAAGCCTGCGCAGCTATCAGATCACCGCGCCGATTGCGGGCGTGGTCATTGCCCGCAATACCAATGTCGGCGATGTCGCCGGCGACGCGCCGCTGTTCGAGATTGCCGACCTGTCCGAGGTCTGGGTGGATCTGCACGCGTTCGGCAGGGATTTGCCGCGACTCGAGCCGGGCCAGCCGGTGACCCTGGTCAGCGCCGTGGGCGAGGCCCGCGTCGAAGCCACGATCGACCGCGTGCTTCCCATCGCCGAAGCCGGCAGCCAGAGCGCGATCGCCCGGGTTCGCCTGGCCAATCCCGACGGCGTCTGGCGTCCGGGACTGGCGGTCAGCGCGGATGTCACGGTCGGCGAGCGCACCGTCCCACTGGCGGTACGCACCTCGGGCCTTCAGCCGTTCCGGGATTTCACCGTGGTCTATGCACAGGTCGGGGATACCTACGAGGTGCGCATGCTGGAGTTGGGCGAGCGCGATCCCGAATACGCCGAAGTCCTCAGCGGCATCGACCCGGGCGTGACCTACGTGACCGAGCAGAGTTTCCTGATCCGCGCGGACATCGAAAAGTCCGGCGCCAGCCACGACCACTGAGGATCGACCATGCTTGAGCGTACGATCCGACTCGCCATCGCCCACCGCTGGTTGGTGCTGGTACTGGCCCTGGCCCTTGCGTCCCTGGGCGCCTGGAACTTCACCCAACTGCCCATCGATGCGGTGCCGGACATCACCAATGTCCAGGTGCAGGTCAACACCGAGGCGCCGGGCTATTCGCCGCTGGAGGCCGAACAGCGGGTGACCTTCCCGGTGGAAACTGCGCTGGCCGGGCTGCCGAAGCTCGAGTACACGCGTTCGGTGTCGCGTTACGGCTTGTCGCAGGTGACCGTGGTATTCGAGGACGGCACCGATATCTATTTCGCCCGTCAGCTGGTCAACGAGCGCCTGCAGAGCGTGCGTGCCCAATTGCCCGAAGGCATCGACCCGAAGATGGGCCCGATCGCGACGGGTCTGGGCGAGATCTTCATGTATACGGTCGAAGCCGAGCCGGACGCGCTCATGGCGGACGGCCGGCCGTGGACGCCGACCGACCTGCGCACGCTACAGGACTGGGTGGTCCGCCCGCAGTTGCGCAATCTGGAAGGCGTCACCGAGGTCAACACCATCGGCGGCTTTGTCCGCCAGTTTCACGTCACCCCCGATCCGCTCAAACTGGTGGCCTATGGCCTGACGCTGCGCGACGTGATGGACGCCATCGTGCGCGGCAATGCCAACGTCGGCGCCGGTTACATCGAGCGCGCCGGCGAGCAATACCTGATCCGCTCTCCCGGCCAGGTCACCGACATGGAAGGGCTGGGTCGGATCGTGGTGGCCCGCCGCGGTGGCTTGCCGATTCACGTGCACGACGTGGCGGAGGTCATCGAGGGCACCGAGTTGCGGACCGGTGCGGCCACCGAAAACGGTCGCGAAATCGTTCTCGGCACCGTGTTCATGCTGGTCGGCGAAAACAGTCGCGCTGTGTCCACCCGCACCGACCAGCGTCTGGCCGACGTCAACGCCAGCCTGCCCGAGGGCGTGACCGCGCGACCGGTTTACAACCGCACCGATCTGGTCGACCGCACCATCGCCACCGTGCAAAAGAACCTGCTCGAAGGCGCACTGCTGGTGATCGCCGTGCTGTTCGCCTTGCTGGGCAACATGCGGGCGGCGCTGATCACGGCAGCCGTGATTCCGCTGGCCATGCTGATGACGATCACCGGCATGGTGCAGAACCGGGTCTCGGGCAACCTGATGAGCCTGGGCGCGCTGGATTTCGGCCTGATCGTCGACGGCGCGGTGATCATCGTCGAGAACTGCATTCGCCGCTTCGGCGAGACCCAGCATCGGCTCGGTCGCCTGTTGACGCGCGACGAGCGCTTCGAACTCGCGGCCAGCGCCAGCGCCGAGGTCATCAAGCCGAGCCTGTTCGGCATCTTCATCATCACTGCGGTGTATCTGCCGATCTTCGCGCTCACCGGCGTGGAGGGAAAGATGTTCCATCCGATGGCGTTCACCGTGGTCATCGCCCTGATGTCGGCGATGCTGCTGTCGCTCACCTTCGTGCCGGCCGCTGTCGCCATGTTCGTCACCGGCAAGGTCGAGGAGAAGGAAAACCGCGTGGTGCTGGGCATCAAGCGACTCTACGAGCCGCTGCTCGAGCGTGCGATCACGTGGCGAGTCGCTGTCGTGGCCGGCGCCGCCGTACTGGTGGTGATATCCGGGCTGGCGGCCTCGCGCCTGGGCACGGAGTTCATCCCCAACCTGGACGAGGGCGATATCGCCCTGCACGCGCTGCGCATCCCGGGCACCAGCCTGAGTCAGGCGATCACCATGCAGACCGCACTCGAGGCGCGCATCAAGCAGTTTCCGGAAGTGGACAAGGTGTTTGCCAAGATCGGCACTGCGGAAGTGGCGACCGACCCGATGCCGCCTTCCGTGGCCGATACCTTCATCATCATGAAGGACCGATCCGAGTGGCCGGATCCGCGCAAGACCAAGGCCGAACTGGTCGCCGAAATGGAAGCCGCGGTCTGGCAAATCCCCGGCAACAACTACGAGTTCACCCAGCCCATCCAGATGCGCATGAACGAGCTGATCGCCGGCGTGCGCAGCGACGTGGCGATCAAGGTGTACGGCGACGATCTCGACGAGCTGTTGCGACTGGGCGAACAGATCGAGGGCGTGATCAACGGCGTCGCCGGCGTCGCCGATGCCAAGACCGAGCAGGTCACCGGCTTGCCGGTGCTGTCGGTGGTGCCCGACCGGTCGGCCCTGGCACGCTACGGGCTGTCGGTTGGCGATGTTCAGGACACTCTTCAGGTCGCCATGGGCGGCAGGACGGTGGGTCAGATCTTCGAGGGCGACCGCCGGTTCGATATCCAGGTGCGTCTGCCGGAGGCCCTGCGCACCGATCTGAACCGGTTGTCGTCCCTGCCGATCCCGCTGCCCGACAACGCTGATGCGGTGTCCAGGGACGCGCCCGGTTACGTACCGCTGGGCGAAGTGGCGTCGCTGGAACTGGCGCCGGGTCCGAACCAGATCAGCCGCGAGAACGGCAAGCGCCGCGTCGTGGTCACCGCCAATGTGCGCGGACGCGACCTCGGCTCATTCGTCGACGGCGCGCGCCAGGAAATCGAGGCGCGCGTCGAACTTCCGGCCGGTTACTGGATCGAGTATGGCGGAACCTTCGAGCAGCTGATCTCCGCCAGCCAGCGCCTGCAGGTTGTCGTGCCGGTGGCGCTGGCGCTGATCTTCGGGCTGCTGTTCATGGCCTTCGGCTCGGCTCGGGATGCGGCCATCATCTTCACCGGCGTGCCGCTGGCGCTGACCGGCGGGGTATTCGCGCTGCTGCTGCGCGACATCCCGTTTTCGATCTCGGCCGGCGTCGGCTTCATCGCGCTGTCGGGCATCGCGGTGCTCAACGGCGTGGTGATGATCACATTCATCCGCAGGCTTCGCGAGCAGGGCGATCGCCTTGAGGATGCGGTTCGCGACGGCGCGCTCGGCCGCCTGCGACCGGTGCTGATGACCGCACTGGTGGCGGCGCTGGGCTTCGTGCCGATGGCGCTCAACGTGGGCACCGGCGCCGAGGTGCAGCGGCCGCTGGCGACCGTGGTGATCGGCGGCATCCTCTCGTCCACCCTGCTCACCCTGTTGGTGCTGCCGGCGCTGTATTCGATCGTCCATCGCCATCGGGCGGGCGCGTAATCGCGCGACGGCGATCGCGCTGCGGGCAGGCCATGCCAAGCGGGACGCCAGCCTGTCCGGATTCACGCATCATCGAGCGTGAACGCGTCGCGAATCCACTCGAGGTCGGGCGTGTCCGACGGGCCGGACAGCGACACGACATCGAAGCGACAGGCGGCTTTGGCCAGCGGTGGGTGCGACAACAGAAACGCCTGGGCGGCGCGCACCAGGCGCATGCGTTTGCGACGGTCGACCGACACCGCGCCGCCGCCGAACCGGTCGTTGCCGCGGTAGCGCACTTCAACGAACACCGTGGTGTCGCGCTCGCGCATCACCAGATCGATTTCGCCGAACGGATAGCGCACGTTTCGCTGCATCAAGCTCAGGCCGGCATCGCTCAGATGCCTTTCCGCCAGGGCCTCGGCTGCCGCGCCGCGGGCCTGCCGGCTGGAATCGGCCGTGCCGTCAGTGCGCGGCATCGGCCCTGATCGATTCAGTAGTCAGGCCACCGTCGACCACCGGCCGGATGCGGCCGCCCTCGAACACCGACCATGCCGGTTGGCGCAGCACGTTGCCGAAGGCGTCCAGGCGCAATTCGCCGGTCGCGCCGTTCAACGTGCTGCCGGGGTTGGCCGAAAGCTGGTCCAGATAGCCGCTCAGCCGATAGGCGTCGATGCCGAAGGCGAACAGCCGCGCCCGGACCCCGCGCGCGCTGGCCAGCCGGGAAACCGCGCCGTCGGCCTGCGGCGTGCCCGGCACGTGTCGGTTGGGCCATGCCAGGTCGGGGAACTCGATACCGTCCAGTTCGCGATCCAACCGGGTGTCGCCGCTGCCCAGGACGATCTGCGAGGTGGCGAACAGCGGTCGGTGCTTCAATCCGATCGCCGCCAGCTGAGGCGCCAGCAGTCGGGCCTCACGGGCCTGAACTGCCAGCAGGATGGCGTCGAAATGCTCGCCCCCGGTGGCGTCGAAGACGGCATTGAGCGCGGTGCTGTGATTGCTGAACGTGGGGTCGATCACCGCCGAGGCGGCGATGGCGCCGCCACGCTCGGTGAGTCGCGCAGCAAACGCATCCAGACTGCGCTGGGCCACCGCCGTGCCGTCGCCGATGACCACGATGCGCAGCAGGTTGCGGCGGATCAATCGCTCGGCGATGGCATCGGCCTCTTCCTCGGGGCTGAGCGAGAAACTGGCGTGGCCGGGCGGCAGGGCCTGGCTGTCGCGATTGAGGGTGAGCGTGGGAACCGGAAGCTCGGGCATCGCCAGAAGCGCGGCCACCTCGTCGCGGCCGAGCGGGCCGATGACCCGCTCGGCGCCATCGCGCTGAGCCTCAAGGTAGCGCCCGGCGACGCGGGCTGGTTCGCTGGCGGTGTCGTAGAAGCGGACATTGGGGCGAGGCGGATCCTGGGCGAAGTGCGCGCTCAGAATGCCGTCGCGAACCGATTCGGCGGCACTGGCCAGCGCGCCGGTCAGCGGCAGCAGCACCGCCAGTTGCCGCGCCGGGCGAAAGCCGCCGGCAGCCACCTGGCCGGACTGGCCGGCATCCCGGTCGAATGGCCTGGGCAACTCCAGTCCGCGCTTGATCAGCGCGCTGCCGGCGTAGCGATACAGCGGATCGCCCGCGGGCAGGTCGGCGCTGCGCTGAATCAGGCTGGCATCGTCGAGGCCGGCCAGCAGATGCTCGATCTCGCGCCGATTCTCGGCTTGCTCTGCGCGTGGCAGCAGCGGCTGCAGTCGGCTCAACTCGCCGGCGGCATCGAACGCTTGGCCGGTCTTCGCCAGCGCCTCGGCCCGGCTGCGATGCCACAGCGGTCGTTGGGCCTCGGGCAGGGCGGCAGCGCGACCGGTCAGTCGGTCGAGTGCCAGGTCGGGCTGGCCACGGCGCAATTGCTGATCGGCAAGCAGCAGGTCGAAACGTGCTCGCGAGGCGGGAGCCAGGCGCCGAACATCGACGGCGGACAGTGCGCGGTCACTGGCCGTCAGGTCGCCGTCCTGGCGCCAGGCCTCGGCGGCGCGCAGATACAGCTCGGAGCGGCGAGTGCCGCGCTCGGCGCTGGCCGCATTCTCAAACGCCAGCGCGGCGTCACGGGCGCGGCCTTCGGCCAACATCCGCTCGCCGATGGCATGCACTGCGGCATCGGCGCCGGTGGAAGGAATCGATGCGCAGCCGGCCAGCAGGCTGGCGGCCAGCACCATCAGTAGGGGCCATGTGCGGGTCATGCCTCGGCGATCCTGTGCGTCAAGCGGGCTAAGATCATACCCGCCCACCGCCGATCCGGACCAAGAAATCCCATGCAAACCGTCACCCAGGGCGCGCTTTACGTGGTCGCGACCCCCATCGGCAACATGGACGACATCAGCCTGCGCGCGCTTTCGGTGCTGCGTCAGGTCGACAGAGTCTGTGCCGAAGACACCCGGCACACGCGGCAACTGCTGGCGCATCACGGCATCGACCGGCCGCTGCTGGCGCTGCACGATCACAATGAGTCCGAACGCGTCCCTCTGCTGCTGGCACGGTTGGCCGCCGGCGAAGCGCTGGCGCTGGTGTCCGATGCCGGTACGCCGTTGATCAGCGATCCGGGTTTCCCGCTGGTGCGCGCCGCGCGCGAGGCCGGCCACGCCGTGCACCCGGTGCCCGGCGCCTGCGCGGCGATCGCAGCGCTGTCGGTGGCCGGCCTGCCCTGCGAGCGGTTCTGCTTCGAGGGCTTTCTACCGGCCAAGGCCGGTGCGCGCGGGCAGCGACTGGCCGCGCTGGCTGCCGAATCGCGCACGCTGGTGTTCTATGAAAGCGCGCATCGCATCGTCGAATCGGTCGCGGCGATGGTCGAAGCGTTCGGCGGCGATCGGCCCGCGGTGCTGGCGCGCGAGTTGACCAAGCTGTTCGAAACGGTGATCAGCGACCGGCTGGATGGCCTCGGAGCGCGTCTGGCGTCCGACGGCAATCAGCGCAAGGGCGAATTCGTGGTGATTGTCGCCGGCGCGCCCGAGTCCGAGAGCCGTCAGTTACAGGAGGGAAGGCGGCTGTATCGCGGCCTGCTCGAACACTTGCCGCCCTCGCAGGCGGCGCGGATTGCCGCGGAGCTGTCGGGCGCGCCACGCAAGGCGCTGTACGGAAGCGACGGATAGCGCGAATCGCTGCGAATCGAGTCAACCGGTGAGCGCCTGCGTATACTGGCGCTGCGGAGTCGGCCAGGCAGTCGCGTCGCGCGCAAGCGCGCCGAGGAAAGTCCGGGCTCCACAGGGCAAGGTGCCAGGTAACGCCTGGGCGGCGCAAGCCGACGGAAAGTGCAACAGAAAGCAAACCGCCAACCTGTTTCCGGCGCTTTGGCGCTGAGGCAGCGGTAAGGGTGAAACGGTGGGGTAAGAGCCCACCGCGTGCGGGGCCAACGCCGCACGGCACGGCAAACCCCACCTGGAGCAAGGCCAAATAGGGACGCAACGATGTTGCCCGCATCGCGTCCGGGTAGGCTGCTGGAGTGGCGCGGCGACGCGTCACCGAGAGGAATGACTGCCCACGACAGAACCCGGCTTATCGGCCGGCTCCGCCCTCTTTACGTCTTTTCATCGCGGCCACCGGGCCGGCGGCTCGCAGCTGTCGGCTCCGACCGGCAGGCCGTACCTGCCTGCCGTCTGGCCCACGTCGGCGCGTCGGACGGCGCCACCGGGACCGAGCGCGCCAACGGCGTGCTACCGGCCATCAATTCGCTTGCAACCGATCGGCAGATAGTGGCCGCGCGCCCGACGATGGCAAATCGCCGGGCCGACCTCATGCTGTCTGATGACTCCCGGACACGATGGGCGTCAAAAGTTTTTCTGTTAAATCAAACCATATGAAACACTTCTTAAACCTGAATGTGAAGTTAATCGGAACGCTTTGATTAAGAAAGGGATTTTTACCGGAAATTGTGTTGACACCAGCTGGAGCGAAGTCTAATGTGGGTATCTGAGGGGATATTTGGCAAATTGTGGAGAATCGTGGGGTCATGTTCCAGGGCGAAACCGCCATCAGCGTCGACGAGAAGGGCCGGTTGGCGATCCCCATCGCTTACCGCGAGCTCGTCGCGCGCGAGTGCGACAACCGCCTGATTCTCACCTACAACCCCTTCGAGTCGGGCTGTCTGTTCATTTATCCCGAAAAAGCCTGGGCGCCGGTGCGCGACCAGATCAATGCCCTGCCCAGGGCCAAGAAGGTGCATCGCGCGCTCCAGCTCAAGCTGGTCGGCGCGGCGATGGTGCTGGAGCCCGATGCCAGCGGCCGCGTGTCCCTGCCGGCCAGCCATCGCACCGCCGCCGGCATCGATCGCAAGGCCATTCTGGTCGGCATGGGCGACAAGTTCGAACTGTGGAGCGAGCAGGCTCATCTGGATCAGATTCGCCAGACCATCGGCGAGGACGAGGTCAGCGACGCCATGCTCGACCTGAGGCTTTAAGCGGCCATGGTCAGGCTCGACGATGCCCCGTCGAGCCCCAGTCATGTGCCGGTGCTGTTTGCGCAGGTCATGGAGGGGCTGCGGGTACGGGAGGACGGAATCTATCTGGATGGCACCTTCGGGCGCGGCGGCCATGCCCGGGGAGTGCTCGAACGCCTGGGGCCGAATGGGCGACTTCTAGTGATGGACAAGGACCCGCAAGCGATCGCCTTTGCCGAGCAGCAGTTCGGGGCCGATCTCCGGGTCGCGATCCGGCGCGGCAGCTTCTCCGGACTGGCCCGTTGGGAGGTGGTCGCGGCCGGGGTGGACGGGATCCTGCTCGACATCGGCGTCTCCTCGCCCCAGCTCGACCAGGCCGAGCGCGGTTTCAGTTTTCGCGCCGATGGCCCGCTGGACATGCGCATGGACCCGGACGCCGGCCCCAGCGCCGCCGAATGGCTTGCCAGCGCCAGCGAGACCGAGATCGCCGATGTGCTGTGGCGGCTGGGCGAAGAGCGCCAGAGCCGACGCATCGCGCGCGCCATCGTGGCGCATCGGTCACAGTCGCCGATCACCCGCACCGCGCAACTGGCCGAATTGATCGCCGGCCTGCTGGGCCGGGGCGAGGGCCGCATCCATCCAGCGACACGCAGCTTCCAGGCGATCCGCATCCATATCAATCGCGAGCTCGACGAGCTGTCGGCTGGTCTGGACGCCGCCATGGCGTGCCTGAAGCCGGGCGGCCGTCTGGCGGTGATCAGCTTCCATTCGCTGGAAGACCGGCTGGTCAAGCGCTTCATCCAGAAACACAGCCGGCCGCCGCCGGGCAACCGGCGACTGCCCGAAGCGCAGCCCTTTCAGCCGGACCTGCTGGCCGTGGGCGGGGCGCAGCGCGCCGACGACGCCGAACTGGCGATCAATCCGCGTGCCCGCAGCGCCGTCCTGCGGGTTGCCGAGCGGCTGGGGGCGGCGGCATGAACGCCCGTCACTATCTTCTGTTGTTGCTGGTCGCGGCGACCATCGCCACCGCTCTGGCGGTTGTCCAGACCAAGCACCGCCATCGGCAGTTGTTCATCGAGCTCACCCGTCTGGAGCGCGAGCGCGATGAGCTGAACATCGACTTCGGCCGATTGCAGCTGGAGCAGGCGACCTGGGCCGAGACCAGCCGGATCGAGCGCATCGCCCGCACCCGGCTGGGCATGCGCACGCCGGAAGGCGACACCCTGCGGGTGATCCGGCCATGAGTCGAATCATCCCGCCGCGTGAGGCGAAGCAAGATTCCTCCGCCGGGCTGCGCGCGTGGCTGGGTCGGGCGCACCAGCAGTGGCTGTCCGGACGCAGCGCCGGTCTGCGCCTGCGGTTCGCTTTTCTCGGCGGGACGCTGGGCCTGATCGTGCTGCTGCTGGTCGTTCAGGCGGCCAACCTTCAGTTGTTCAACGACGGCTTCTACCAGCGCCAGGGCGACGCGCGCTTTCTGCGTGAAATCGAGATCCCCACCTCGCGCGGCATGATCACCGACCGCAACGGCGAGCCGCTGGCGGTGTCTTCTCCGGTGGTGTCGATCTGGGCCAATCCGCAGGAGGTGCTCCAGCATCCGGCGCGGCTGCCGGAGCTGGCCGAGGCGCTCGATATCGCCCTCGAACCGCTCACCCAGCGACTGGCTCAGCGCGCCCAGCGCGAGTTCGTCTATCTGCGGCGTCATCTGGGCCCGGATCAGGCCGAGGCGATCCTTGCGCTGGGCGTGCCCGGGATCTATTCGCAGCGCGAGTTCCGCCGGTTCTATCCCACTGGCGAAGTGATGGCCCAGGTGCTTGGCATCACCGATATCGACGATATCGGCCAGGAGGGCCTGGAGCTGGCCTACAACGATTGGTTGACCGGCAAGCCCGGGGCCAAGCGCGTGATCCGCGACCGGCGCGGCGCGATCGTCGAGAACGTCGACCTGATTCGAGCCGCCGAGCCCGGCCACGACCTGACGCTGTCGATCGATCGCCGGATTCAATACCTGGCCTATCGTGAGCTGGGCGCCGCACTGCGTACGCACGATGCGGTCGCCGGCAGCGTCGTGGTGCTGGACGTTCGCAACGGCGAAGTGCTGGCCATGGTCAGCCATCCCTCGTTCAACCCCAATGCGCGCGATGGCGGCAGCAGCGCAGGCCGGCGCAATCGGGTGGTCACCGATGTCATCGAACCGGGATCGGTGATCAAGGCGCTCACCGTCGCGGCGGCGCTGGAAACCGGCAAGGTCACTCCCGATACCGTCATCCAGACCAGCCCGGGCTATATGCCGCTGGCCGGACACGTGATCCGCGACATCCGCAACTTCGGCGAGGTCAGCCTCACCCGGCTGCTGACCAAGAGTTCGAACGTGGCGGCGACCAAGCTGGCGATGGACATGCCCAACGAGCATTTTCACGATGTGCTGCGCCGGTTCGGGCTGGGTTCGAGCACCGGCAGTGGGTTCCCCGGTGAGTCGGCCGGCGTGCTGCCCGCCGCGCATCGCTGGGGCACGCTGGAAAAGGCCACCATCTCCTACGGCTACGGGTTATCGGTGACCCCGCTGCAGCTGGCGCAGGCTTATGCCGTGCTCGGCAACGGCGGTCGACTGGTCGCGCCGACCTTCGTGCGCGATGTCCATCAGGAGAGCCGGCAGGTCATCGATCCGGGTCTGGCCGCGACCATCGTGGCGATGCTGGAGACGGTGACCGGGCCGGAGGGTACCGCGCAGGCGGCGCGTATCGCGGGCTATCGGGTGGCCGGCAAGACCGGCACCTCGCGCAAGGTCGGCGTCGGCGGCTATGAGAAGCGTTATTTGAGCGTGTTTGCCGGCCTGGTGCCGGCCACCCGTCCGCGTTTCGCCGTGGTGGTGGTGGTCGATGACCCGAAATCGGGCGACTACTATGGGGGTCTGGTCGCCGCTCCGGTGTTTCGCGGCGTGATGGAAGGGGCGCTTCGGCTGCATCATGTGGCGCCGGATCGCGTCGAACAGTGGTTCGCCGATGCCGAACCGCTGCCGGCCGCGTCGCTGGCCGATGCCGCAGAGCCGGTCGAGCCGCTGGTCGCGAGGTGGCGCCAGTGAGCTATGCCATGCGAATGGATGCACTGTTGCCGGACCTGATAATGCCGGCCGAAGTGGCGTCGATCGTCGTTTCCGGCCTGAGCCTGGACAGTCGGCAGGTGCGCCCGGGCCATGCCTTCGTAGCGCTGGCCGGTGGCCGTGGACACGGACTGGATCACGCCGCCGAAGCGCTGGCCGCAGGTGCGGCGGCCATCCTGTTCGAGCCGCCGAAGACCGCCCGCGACCCGGCACCGCAACCCGCCGTCGCGGTGCCCGACCTGCGCGCAGGGCTGGGATCGATGGCCAACCGCTTTTACCGTGCGCCGTCGCGCGACATCGCGGTGATCGGCGTGACCGGCACCAATGGAAAAACCTCGACCGTCCAGCTCCTGGCCCAGGCGCTGGATCGCGGAGCGCACCCGGCCGCCAGTATCGGCACCCTCGGAGTGGGGCGGCCGGGTGCGCTGCAGCCGGGCGAGCGGACCACGCCCGATGTGCTCAGCGTGCACCGCACCCTGGCGGAGCTTCGCGATCAGGGTATCGAACAGGTGGCGATGGAAGTCAGCTCGCACGCGCTCGATCAGGGTCGGGTCGATGGCGTGCGGTTTCGCGTGGCGGTGTTCACCAATCTCACCCGCGATCATCTCGACTATCACGGCACCATGGAGTGCTACGGCGCCGCCAAGGCCAGCCTGTTCGCCTGGCCCGGTCTGGGCGCGGCGGTCATCAATCTCGACGATTCCTTCGGGTCGCAGCTGTTCGACCGGCTGGCGGGACCGGTATCGCCGCTGGGCGTGAGCGCATGCGGCGATGCCAGGGCCCGGGTGCGCGCCGAGGCGCTTTCCCTCGATATGCAGGGCATCGGTTTCGAACTCAACGTCGACGGTCGCATCTGTCCGGTGCGCTCATCGCTGCTGGGCCGGTTCAATGTCGACAATCTGCTGGCGGTAGCCGGCGTGCTGCACGCACTGGATTGGCCAGTGGAAGCGATCGCGGCCCGGCTCGACGCGTTGCAGCCGGTGCCGGGCCGCATCCAGCGGCTGGGCGGCGGCGAGCAATTGCCGCTGGTGGTGATCGACTACGCGCACACGCCGGATGCGCTGGAAAAACTGCTGGATACGCTGCGCGACCATGCTGGCCGGCGAATCCTGTGTCTGTTCGGCTGCGGCGGCGAGCGCGACCCTGGCAAACGTCCGGAAATGGCCGCCATCGCCGAGCGTCTGGCCGATGTGGTCTGGGTGAGCGACGACAATCCGCGCGGCGAGGACGGCGACGCGATCGTGGCCGACATCATGGCGGGCTTCCGACAGCCCGACGCGGTCGTCGTGCAGCGCGACCGGGCCAAGGCCATTGCCGGAATCATTGCCGCAGCGCGGCCCGGCGACGTGGTCGTCATTGCCGGCAAAGGACACGAGGCCTATCAGGAAGTGGACGGCCTGCGCCGCCCGTTCGACGATGCCGCATCGGCCGCCGCTGCACTGGAGACACTGGCATGAGGCCGGTACCGCTCTCCGATCTGGCGCGCTGGGGTGGTGGCCGCCTGCACGGCGAAGACCGGCTGATCGACTCGATCGGGCACGATACCCGTACCCTGCGTGCCGGCGGATTGTATGTCGCCTTGATCGGCGAGCGGTTCGATGGCCACGACTTCTGCGCCGCCGCAGCCGACGCCGGCGCGGCGGCGCTGCTGGTTTCGCGGCCGGTCGCGAGTCCGCTTCCGCAGCTCATTTGCACAGACACATTGCTTGCGTTGGGCCGCATCGCGACCGGCCTCGCCGAAGGACGACCGGCGCGGGTCGTGGGCCTGACCGGAAGCAACGGCAAGACCACCGTCAAGACGTTATTGCAGAGCATCCTCGAACACGCCGCGCCCGGGCAGGCATACGCCAACCCGGGCAATCGCAACAACGAGATCGGGCTGCCGCTGGCCCTCGTCGATGCGCCTGAGGATGCCCGATACGCGGTCTACGAAATGGGTGCCGGAAAGCCCGGCGATATTGCCTACCTCGCCGACATCGCGAAGCCGAGCGTTGCCCTGGTCAACAACATCGGACCGGCACACCTGGAGCGCATGGGCAGCCTGCTGGGCGTGGCGCGGACCAAGGGCGCGATGTATTGCGCCCTGCCCGACGATGGCGTTGCCGTGATCAACGCCGACGATGCCTTCGCGCCGTACTTCGAGGCCCGAATCGGAACGCGCCGGCGGCTGCGCTTCGGCCTGGAGTCGAGCGCCGAGGTTACCGCCGCGCGAGTGCAGCCGACCGAGGCCGGATGGCGGTTCCGACTGGTCACGCCGGACGGCGAGGCCGATGCCGCGCTTCAGCTTGCCGGCCGGCACAATCTGCGCAATGCGCTGGCCGCCGCCGCCGCCGCGTTGGCGCTGGACATCGCACCGGCGATCATCGCCGACGGCCTGGCGGCGGCGCGCGGAGTCGGCGGACGCCAGCAGCTGCACCGGCTGCGCGACGGACTGATCCTGATCGACGACAGCTACAACGCCAATCCGCTTTCGGTCGCCGCCGCCATCGACCTGCTGGCCCAGCACCAGCAGCCGCCGACCCGGGCGAACACCTGGCTGGTTCTCGGTGACATGGGCGAACTGGGCGCCGCGGCTGCGGGCCATCATGCAGAGTGCGGGCGGCGCGCCCGCGCGGCGGGTATTTCGCGGCTGTTCACCGTCGGCGCGCTCAGCGCCGAGGCCAGCCGCGCGTTCGGCGCGAATGCGCTGCACTTCCCCGACCAGACAGCGCTGATCGACGCCCTGCAAAGGGTCCTGGCCGAGCACCCGTCCGGTCCGCTCAGCGTGCTGGTCAAGGGCTCGCGCTCATCCGCCATGGAGCGCGTGGTTGCCGCGCTGCTTGCGTCTCACACCAGCGGCTCCGGCCCGGAGGTCACTCATGCTGTATGAGCTCGCGCAATGGCTGCAGGGCATCGACCGGGCTTTCGCCCTGTTCGGCTACATCACCTTCCGCGCCATTCTGGCGGCGCTCACCGCGATGGCGCTGTCGTTGTGGCTGGGGCCATTGGTGATCCGCCGGCTGGCTTCGCTCAAGGCCGGTGGCCAGCCGATTCGCGTCGACGGGCCGCAGAGTCATCTGGCCAAGGCCGGCACGCCGACCATGGGCGGCGCGCTGATTCTCCTGGCGGTGGCCAGTTCCACCCTGCTCTGGGCCGATCTGGGCAATCGTTACGTGTGGGTCGTGCTGGCGGTGCTGCTGTCGTTCGGCGCGATCGGCTGGTACGACGACTGGCTGAAGATCGTCCGGCGCGACCCCAACGGCATGAAGTCGCGCTGGAAGTACGCCCTCCAGTCGGTGTTCGGTCTGGCCGCCGCGCTGGCGCTGTTCCTGAGCGCCGACCACGCGTCCAACACGACCCTGTACCTGCCGCTGCTCAAGGACGTGGCGATCCCGCTAGGTGGCATGTTTGTGGTGATCGCCTACTTCTGGATCGTCGGCTTTTCCAACGCGGTCAATCTGACCGACGGTCTCGATGGCCTGGCGATCATGCCCACGGTGCTGGTTGCCGGCGGGCTGGCGGTGTTCGCCTATGCCTCCGGCCATGCCGGCTTCTCCCAGTACCTGCAGATTCCCATCGTGCCCGGCGCGGGCGAGCTGGTGATCATCTGCGCGGCGATCGGTGGGGCAGGGCTGGGCTTTCTGTGGTTCAACACCTATCCAGCCATGGTGTTCATGGGCGACATCGGCGCCCTTGCATTGGGCGCGGCGTTAGGCGCCATCGCGGTCATCGTCCGTCAGGAGCTGGTGCTGGTGGTGATGGGCGGCATTTTCGTGCTGGAAACGGTGTCGGTCATGCTCCAGGTGGCCAGCTTCAAGCTGACCGGCCGTCGGATATTCCGGATGGCGCCGATCCACCATCACTTCGAGCTCAAGGGCTGGCCCGAGCCGCGGGTGATCGTGCGTTTCTGGATCATCTCGGTGATGCTGGTGTTGATCGGCCTCGCCACGTTGAAGGTGCGTTGATGGCCGCCATCGGTATCCATTCCGGACCGCAGGCGCAGCGCGTGGAAGCGCTGGAAGGCCGCTACGACCCGCTGCTGATGCTCAGCGCCTGCCTGCTGGCCGTGATCGGCATCGTGATGGTCGGCTCCAGCTCGGTCGCCGTTGCCGAGGGGCTGGGCGTCGGCCAGAATCATTTTCTGATCCGCCACCTGGTTTTTCTGTCGCTGGGCCTCGCGCTGGCGGTGATCCTGTGCCGGGTCGAGCTCAAGGTGCTGGAGCGCCATAGCCGGTTGCTGCTCCTGGGCTGCTTCGTTCTGGTTGGCCTGGTCTTCGTGCCGGGCATTGGCCACACGGTCAACGGGGCACAGCGCTGGATCAATCTGGGCGTGTCGAATTTTCAGGCGGTCGAGGCGGTCAAGGTACTGCTCATCCTCTGGCTGGCCAGCTACCTCAAGCGTCACGGCGATGCGGTCGCCCATTCCTGGTCTGGTTTGCTCAAGCCGATCGGAATCATGGTGGTGCTGGTGCTGGCGCTGCTCGCGCAGCCGGACTTCGGATCCGTCATGCTCATCGGCGCGGTCTTTGGCGGCATGCTGTTTTTGGGCGGCGCCAGTCTGCCCCGGCTGCTGCTGCTGGGCTCGCTGGCGCTGCCGCTGCTGGCCTGGCTGGCCGTGACCGAGTCCTACCGTCTGCGCCGGCTGACCTCGTTCCTCAACCCCTGGGCCGATCCGTTCGATAACGGCTTTCAGCTGACCCAGGCATTGATCGCCATCGGTCGCGGCGAATGGTTTGGCGTCGGCCTCGGCGCGAGCATTCAGAAACTGTTCTACCTGCCGGAGGCGCATACCGATTTCATCCTCTCGGTACTGGCTGAAGAGCTGGGCTTCGTTGGCGTCCTGGTGGTCATCACGCTGTTCGCCGTGTTCGCCGGTCGCTGCCTGTGGATCGGCTACCGGGCGCTGGAGATGAGCCGACGTTTCGCCGGACTGGTTGCCTGTGGCGTCGGCCTGTGGATCGGGCTTCAGGCGTTGGTCTCGATCGGAGTGAATTTCGGCGTGCTGCCGACCAAGGGTCTGACCCTGCCGCTGGTGTCCTCCGGCGGCTCCAGCGTGCTGATGACCTGCGTCGCCATCGGTCTGGTGCTTCGGGTCAGCTATGAACTGGAGCGGGCCCAGCGCCAGGTCGCCCATCACCGGGCCGAACTGGCCCTGGAGTCGTTCCAGCCAATGGCCATCGTTCCCGGTGCCGGCAGCGCAGACCGTGGCAAGCGCGAGCGCGTCGAGCCACGGATGGGGGCGACGGTATGAGCGTGAGTCCGATCGTCATTCTGGCCGGCGGCACGGGCGGGCACATCTTTCCCGGTCTCGCGGTCGCCGCGGCGCTGAGCGCGCGCGCGGCCCCCGTGGTCTGGATGGGCGCGCATGGGGGCATGGAAACCCGGCTGGTGCCGGCGCAGGGGATCGAGTTGCGCACCCTGTCGATCACCGGGCTGCGCGGCAAAGGGCTGGCCGCGCTGGCGGTCGCACCGGTGCGGCTGATTCGCGCGGTATGGCAGGGCCTGCGCGCATTGCGCGAGATCCGCCCGGCTGCAGTGATCAGTTTCGGCGGCTTCGCGGCCGGTCCGGGCGGACTGGCCGCATGGCTGCTGCGCATTCCCCTGCTGGTTCACGAACAGAATCGTGCGCCGGGTCTGACCAATCGGGTACTGGCCCGTTTGGCGGCGCGCGTGCTGTGCGGTTTTCCGGATACATTTCCGGGTCTGGCGTCCGAAACGGTGGGCAACCCGGTGCGTGCCGGGATCGCCGCGCTCGCGCCTCCGGGCGAGCGCTTTGCAGGCCGGTCTGGCCCGGTGCGCGTGCTGGTGCTGGGCGGAAGCCAGGGCGCACGTGCGCTTAACCGGACCGTCCCCGCCGTGCTGGCCCGGTGTGCCGGCAGTGCGGCGCTGGAAGTACGACACCAGTGCGGTCGGAACCTGCTGCCGGAGGCCGACTCGGCGTATGCCGACACCGGACTCTTGGCTCAGCTTCTGCCGTTCATCGACGATATGGCCGAAGCCTACGGCTGGGCCGACCTGGTGATCTGCCGGGCCGGTGCCTTGACCCTGGCCGAGCTGGCGGCGGCGGGACTGCCTGGCGTGCTGGTGCCGTTCCCGGCGGCGGTAGACGATCACCAGACCCGCAATGCCGAATTCATGGTCGACCACGGCGCGGCGGTTCTGGTGGCGGAGGGGGAGGGCTTCGATCAACGTCTGCAGGACGCCCTGTCGCCACTGCTCACCCGACCCCAGGTGCGCCGCGACATGGCCGAAGCGGCGCGGGCGCTGGCCTTGCCGGATGCCGCCGCCCGGGTAGCCGAGATCGTCTTGTCCGAGGTGCGTCCATGAAGCGCCGTCTCCAGCAGACCGGCGACCTGGCCAAGGCCTTTTCGCGGGTTCATTTCATCGGCATCGGCGGCGTCGGCATGAGCGGCATCGCCGAGGTGTTGACCACGCTGGGCTACAAGGTGTCCGGCTCGGACATCAGCGAGAGCGCGAGCACCCGCCGGCTGGCCCAGCTCGGCGCACGCATCCATATTGGTCACCAGGCCGACAATCTGCGCGATGCCGATGCGGTAGTCACCTCCAGCGCCATCCGCGCCGACAACCCCGAGCTGCTGGCCGCCCGCGCCCAGCGCGTCCCGGTTGTGCCGCGCGCGGAAATGCTGGCCGAGCTGATGCGCTTCCGGCGCGGGGTGGCGATCGCCGGTACGCACGGCAAGACCACCACCACCAGCCTGATCGCCAGCGTGCTCACCGAGGGCGGCCTGGACCCGACCTTCGTGATCGGCGGGAAGTTGCTCTCGGCCGGCGCCAACGCCCGCTTGGGGACCAGCCAGTGGCTGGTGGCCGAGGCCGACGAGAGCGACGGCAGCTTCCTGCGCCTGAGTCCGTTGATCGCCGTGGTCACTAATATCGATGCCGATCATCTGGAGAACTACGGCGGCGATTTCGGCCGGGTCAAGGCGGCGTTCTCCGAGTTCCTGCACCGGCTGCCGTTTTACGGGCTGGCGGTGCTGTGCATCGACGATCCGGAAGTTGCTGCGCTCGCCGGGCAGATGCCGCGCCATGTGATGACTTACGGCTTCGACCCGGCTGCCGATGTGCGCGCCGATGATCTGGTCGCCGAAGGCGCACGCACGCACTTCAACCTGTCCCTGCCCGAGGCCGATCCGGTTCCGGTCAGCCTGAATCTGCCTGGCCGGCACAACGTGCTCAACGCACTGGCCGCCGCCGCAGTGGGCTGGCAGCTGGGTGTCTCGGCGGCGGAGATCGCCTACGCGCTGGCGCATTTTCAGGGTATCGGCCGGCGCTTCAATCTGGTCGGCGACTACGACTTCGGGAACGGTCGGGCGCTGTTGGTCGACGACTACGGCCACCATCCCGCCGAGCTGGCCGCCGTGTTCGAGGCAGCCCGCTCGGGCTGGCCCGAGCGCCGTCTGGTTGCCGCGTTCCAACCGCACCGTTACAGCCGGACGCGCGATTTGCTGGACGACTTCGCCGCCGTGCTGTCGGAAGTCGATGCACTGGTGCTGACCGAGGTCTATCCGGCCGGCGAGGCTCCGATCGTCGGTGCCGACAGCAAGTCCTTGGCGCGCGCCATCCGCGCACGCGGTCGGATCGACCCGGTGCTGGTCGCGCATCCGTCCGATCTGCCCGATGTGCTGCCCGATGTGTTGCGCGACGGCGATCTGTTGCTGCTGCTGGGCGCCGGCGACATCGGTCAGGTTTCGCGCGCGCTTCCGCTCGCCGAGGCTGAATCATGAGCCGGCTCGATGCCTCGCGGTTCGGCCGCGTTGCCGTTCTCATGGGCGGCACCAGCAGTGAGCGCGCCGTGTCCCTGGATTCCGGGCGCAACGTGCTGGACGCCTTGCTTGCGCAGGGCGTCGACGCTTTCCCGATCGACGGCATTTCCGAGCTGACGCCAGCGCTGGCGTCCGGACGGATCGACCGCGTGTTCAATGTGCTGCACGGCAGCCGCGGCGGTGGCGAGGATGGCGTGGTCCAGGGCTTGCTGGAGGCCTTCGGTGTGCCCTGCACCGGCTCGGACGTGCTCGGTTCGGCGCTGAGCATGGACAAGATTCGCAGCAAGCAGGTCTGGCAGGCGATCGGCCTTCCGACGCCGGAGTTCCGTCGTCTGACGCAAGGCGACAAGCTGCTGGCAGCCATCGCCGAACTGGGTTTCCCACTGGTGGTCAAGCCGGCTTGCGAGGGCTCCAGCGTCGGGATCAGCCGGCTGTTCGGCGCCGATGACGTGCCGGCGGCGCTGGCGCTGGCCGCCGACTACCTGAATCCGTCGAGCGACGGCGAGTTGCTGGTCGAGCGGCTCATCGAGGGCGGCGAATATACCGTGGGCATTCTCGGCCGGCAGGCGCTGCCGAGCATCCGCATCGTCCCGGCCGGCGCGTATTACGACTATCACGCCAAGTATCTCGCCGAAGACACCCGCTACATCTGTCCCGGTCTCGACGACGCCGACCAGGAAGCGGCGATCCGCGAACTCGCGCTGCGCGCGTTCGACGCGCTGGGCTGCCGGGGCTGGGGCCGGGTCGACGTGATGCGCGACCAGGACGGCGGCAACTGGCTTCTGGAAGTCAATACCGCGCCCGGCATGACCAGTCATTCGCTGGTGCCCAAGGCCGCCTCGGCGCTGGGTATCGACTTCGAAACCCTGTGCTGGCAGATCCTCGCCCAGACCCTGCCCGAGGCAACGCCGTGAGCGCGCTTCGTCAACTGGTGCTCTGGCTGGTCGCATTGGCGCTGGTCATTGCGCCCGGCGTGGCGGTGTTCAACGGCTGGATCGCCAGCGAGCGCTGGCCGCTGAAGCGCCTGTGGATCGAGGCCGAATTCGTTCAGATCGATGAGCAGGCGGTGCGCGATGCGGTGCTTCCCTACCTGGACCGGGGGTTTTTCGCGGTCAGTCCGGAGCAGCTGCGTCAGGCCGTGTTGGCTTTGCCCTGGGTGGCCCATGCCGAGGTGCGCAAGCGCTGGCCGGATGTGCTGGAAATACGGCTGGTCGAGCGGCGCGCGGTGGCGCGCTGGGGCACAGGACAACTGCTGTCCGATCGCGGCGAGGTGTTCGAGCCCGAACACGCGCAGGGCACCGAGGCGCTTCCGCAATTGATCGGCCCGCAAACCCGGCTGCGCGACCTGGTCGAATTCCACCGGCTGTCCAGCACGCGTCTGTCGCCCTACGGCCTGATGGTTCGTCGGGTCGAGCTCAGCCCGCGCGGCAGCTGGAGCCTGACTCTGGACGACCAGAGCACCCTTCTGCTGGGTCGCACCGACCCCGAATCGCGGGTCGCCAGGTTCGCCGCTTTGCTGCCGCGGCTGCGTCAGGAAGGCCGTGCCATCGTGCGCGCCGATCTGCGCCACGCCGACGGCCTGGCGGTGCGCTGGGGCGAGCCGCTTCCCACCGCACCACAACCGGCGGCCAAGGCCGTTGAACAGGACACGTAATGAATCGCAAAGGCGACAAATCGCTCATCGTCGGCCTCGACATCGGCACCTCCAAGGTGATCGCTCTGGTCGGAGAGTACAGCCAGGGCAACCCGATCGAAGTGATCGGCATCGGAACCCACGAATCGCGCGGCATGAAGCGCGGAGTGGTGGTGGATATCGAATCCACCGTGCAGTCGATCCAGCGCGCCATCGAAGAGGCGGAAATGATGGCCGGCTGCGAAATCCGCTCGGTCTATGCCTCCATCTCGGGCAGCCACATTCACTGCCGCAATTCGCCCGGCATCGTGCCGATCCGCGATGGCGAGGTCAGCTACGCCGATCTCGAGCGCGTGCTGGAGGCGGCCAAGGCGGTCGCCATTCCCTCCGATCAGCGCATCCTGCACGCGATACCGCAGGAATACATCGTCGACAACTCGCAGGAGGGCATCCGCCATCCGGTCGGCATGTCCGGCGTCCGGCTGGAAGTGCGTGCGCATCTGGTGGTCGGCGCACAGTCGGCGGCGCAGAACGTGACCAAGTGCGTGCAGCGTTGCGGCCTGCAGGTCGATGATCTGGTGCTGTCGTCGCTGGCCTCGGCCACCGCAGTGCTGACCAGCGACGAGAAGGAGCTGGGCGTTGCCCTGGTCGACATCGGCGCCGGCACCACCGATCTGGCGGTCTTCGTGCAGGGCGCGATCCGCCACACCGCCAGTCTGCCGATCGCCGGCGATCAGGTGACCAACGATATCGCCCATCTGCTGCGCACGCCGACCCCGGAGGCCGAACAGATCAAGGTGCGCTATGCCTGCGCGCTGGCCTATCTGGCGACCGCCGAGGAAAGCATCCAGGTGCCCTCGGTGGGCGAGCGCCCGCCGCGCCGGCTGGCGCGCCAGGCGCTCGCCGAGGCCGTACAGCGCCGCTACGAAGAAATCTTCGAGATGGTGCAGGCCGAGCTGCGCCGGTCCGGATTCGAGGAACTGATCCGCGCCGGGCTGGTGCTGACCGGCGGCGCATCGCGCATGGAGGGCGTGGTCGAGCTGGCCGAAGAGATGTTGCACATGCCGGTTCGCATCGGCGTCCCGCAGCACGTCACCGGGCTGGGTGACGTGGTCGGCAACCCGATCCACGCCACCGGCGTGGGACTGCTCATCTCCGGAAGCCAGATCGAGAATCCCCGCCGGCCGGTATTGCCGCCCGGTGGCGTGGCCAATCTGCTCGGACGATTGCGCGACTGGTACCGGGGGCAGTTCTGATGACCGCACCGTTCGCCATGACTCTCTGGAAACGACTTTCACGGGCTCCGCGCGGTAGTCGCGATCGGAGTTCGCGCCGGCTCGCTTGGCCGGCAGATTCGCCACCCGAGCGCCTTCGATGGCCCGGTTGGCTGGCACCGACCGAACGAACAACAACATCACGCACATCCCCCCCTGTTACACCCACGGAGAGTTGAAATGGCCCACTTCGAACTGATTGAAAAAACTGCACCCAATGCCGTCATCAAAGTGGTGGGTGTCGGCGGCGGCGGCGGAAATGCGGTCGCGCACATGGTCAACAGCGACATCGAGGGCGTCGAGTTCATCACCGCCAATACCGATGCGCAGGCGATCCGCAACTGCGGCGGCAAGCTTCAGCTGCAACTGGGCGCCAACGTCACCAAGGGTCTGGGCGCCGGCGCCAATCCGGAAGTCGGACGCCAGGCTGCGCTCGAGGACCGTGAGCGGATCATGGAGGCGCTGGCGGGCGCGGACATGGTGTTCATCACCGCTGGCATGGGCGGCGGTACCGGTACCGGCGCCGCGCCGGTGTTCGCGCAGATCGCCAAGGAGATGGGCGTGCTCACCGTCGCCGTGGTCACCAAGCCGTTCCCGTTCGAGGGCCGGCGCCGGATGCAGGTCGCGCTCAAGGGCATCGAGGAACTGAGCAACCACTGCGACTCCCTGATCACGGTGCCCAACGAAAAGCTGATCACTGTTCTTGGCCGGGACGCGACCATGGTGCAGGCCTTCCGTGCCGCCAACGACGTGCTGCAGGGCGCGGTGCGCGGCATTGCCGATCTGATCGTCCGCCCGGGTCTGATCAACGTCGACTTTGCCGATGTGCGCACAGTCATGAGCGAAATGGGCATGGCGATGATGGGCAGCGGTACCGCCCGCGGCGAGGACCGCGCGATGACAGCGGCCGAGGCGGCAATCAGCAACCCGCTGCTCGATGACGTGAACCTGGCCGGCGCGAACGGCATTCTGGTCAACATCACCGCCGGTCCCGACTTCACCATGCGCGAGTTCGACGAAGTCGGCCGCACCATCGAGGAGTTCGCCAGCGAGGATGCCACCGTGGTCATCGGCACCGTGCTCGATCCGGAAATGCAGGATGAGGTGCGGGTGACCGTGGTGGCCACCGGACTCAATCGCGCGGCTGCCCGGCAGCCGGTCCGGCCGGAGCAGGCCAAGCCGTTCAAGGTGGTGCGCAACGCCACCAATGGCCAGGTCGAATACGACAGCGACCCGCGGGTCGGCATCAATCCGGGACTGCGGGCCAGTCAGGTCGGTGAGTCGACACAGGCCCCGGCTACCGCGCTCGACAGCTACGCCGACAAGCGGGAATACCTGGATATCCCTGCCTTTCTGCGCCGCCAGGCCGACTGATGGCCCTCCACTCTGCGGCCGTCGGCACGAGGCGGGCGGCCGCAGGGGCAGGGGGTTGCTTGTTAAGGCGACGTTACCGGGTCTGCCGGCACACTGTGCGGATTGCCGGGAGCTGCTTGGTCGGGGCCATTCGAGCGAACGCTCGATTCGCGTGAGATAAGTTACAATTCTGTTAATCAGCCAGACAGCCTGGCAGGTGGCGCCACATCATGATCAAGCAAAGAACGCTGAAAAACGTTATCCGCGCAACCGGTGTGGGTATGCATTCCGGCGAAAAGGTCTACATGACGCTGCGTCCGGCCGCGCCCGATACCGGCATCATCTTTCGACGCATCGATCTCCCCGAACCGGTCGAACTGCGCGCCTGCGCCCACAGCGTCGGCGACACCAGCATGTGCACGGCACTGGTCAATGGCGATGTGCGGGTTGCGACCGTCGAGCACTTGCTGGCCGCCATGGCCGGCCTGGGAATCGACAACGCCTACGTCGACCTGAGCGCGGCCGAGGTGCCGATCATGGATGGCTCGGCCGGTCCGTTCGTCTTCCTGCTGCAATCGGCGGGTATCGAAGAGCAGCCCAAGGCCAAGCGGTTCATTCGCATCCTGAAGACCATCGAAGTGCGCGAAGACGACAAGTGGGCGCGGTTCGAACCGTTCGAGGGGTTCAAGGTCGGCTTCACCATCGACTTCAAGCATCCGCGTTTCGCCGACAAGTCGAAGTGCACGGCGGAGATCGACTTTTCGGTCGATTCGTTCGTCAAGCAGGTCAGTCGCGCGCGAACCTTCGGGTTCATGCGGGACATCGAAATGCTGCGCGACCGGAATCTGGTGCTGGGCGGCAGCCTCGACAACGCCATCGTCATGGACGACTACCGGGTATTGAACGAAGACGGTCTGCGTTATGAGGACGAATTCGTCCGGCACAAGATTCTCGATGCGATCGGGGATCTGTATCTGGCCGGCCACGGCATCATCGGCGCGTTTCACGGATTCAAGGCTGGCCACGCGTTGAACAACCGCCTGCTGCGGGCCCTGCTGGCCGATCGGACCGCCTGGGAAGAGGTCAGTTTCAACGAAACCGAGCGCGTGCCTTTCCTGCTGCCTGCCGCAACTTCGGCTCAAACTGCCTGACAAATCCCGCCCGATGGGGTATAAAGCCCGTTGGTCGTGATCGCCAGTCAGGCGGTCAAGGCTTGTCGGGCATGGACGCCAGCCGAAGCAGAACGTCTCTCAACTGGGGGTCGCTCACGCTTTCGGCCGTTTGTCGCAGTGCATCGCGGCTGCGGGCCGAGATGGGTTGGGGTCCACGTTCCGGAGTTGGTTCCGGTAGTTTCGGGGACACTTTCACGCTGACGCCCTTGGCTGGAAATCCGGCAGAGATCGCTGTGTCGACCAGTTCGGCCTGAAGCAGTCTCAGCTTTGCTTTCCAGATCGGGGCGTCGACGATAAAAATCAGAATTCCGTCACGAACGTTACCCAGCTGAGCATGCTGGGATAGCGGTTGGGGAAGGCAAGCCTGCAAGGCGCGATCGAGCGCCCTCAGCGCCTCGGCGCGCTGGAGGACGCCCAGCAGAGTCTTGTCGGCTGCCACGTCCAGGGCTGCAACAGGGCCTTTCGGCGTGGTTCCGGGATTCACAGGAGATCGACGGTCAGACATGAATATCATTATCGTCTCTCGCCGGCTGCGTGTGCCAATGACGATCAAGCTGCGCGAATTGCGCGGCATGCTTTCCGCGGCTGCGCTGGTTTCGGTCATCGCGCTCACCGGAATGGGCATTGGCTACCTGGGTCGGGGCGCCAGCGGCGCCGCTGAGGCCGAGCTCCAGCGTCTGCGGGCCAACCTGTCCTCCCAGCAGGAAGCGCTGCGCGAAACCCGCGAGCTCAGTCAGATGGAAATCAATGCCCTGGCGCTGCGTCTGGGCGAGTTGCAGGCGCAGGCCAACCGGCTCAACGCCCTGGGCGACCGGCTCACCCGTATCGCCAACCTCGAAGAAGGCGAATTCGATTTCAACCAGGAGCCTGGCCTGGGCGGTATCGAACCCAGTCAGGATGCCGTCGAACCGGCGCTGAGCGCCCGGATCGACCGGCTCGCCATGGAGATGTCCAGCTCCGGCCGGCAGCTGGATCTGCTCGAGAGTCTGCTCAGCGGCCAGGAAGTCGATCTCAGTCTCACGCCGAGCGGCCTGCCGATCCGCAGTGGTTATGCGTCCTCGAGCTTCGGTCATCGCAGCGATCCGTTCTCCGGCGGCAATCAGTACCACCGCGGCATGGATTTCAGCGGCCCGCGCGGCTCGGACATCCTCTCGGTGGCCGACGGCGTCGTGGTCTTTTCGGGTCGGTATGCCGGCTACGGCAACATGATCGACGTCGATCACGGGAGCGGGTACATGACCCGCTACGCCCATAACGATCAGAATCTGGTGCAGATCGGCGAGCGCATCCGGGCCGGCGATGTGATCGCCAAGATGGGCCGTACCGGTCGGGCGACAGGTACGCACGTCCATTTTGAAGTCTGGCGCAACGGCAGTCCGATCAACCCGCGCCAGTTCCTGTCGCGCAGCCGGGGCTGAATCGGGAATTTGCTGCAGGACGACGCCTTGAAGCGCGACTGGCCGTCCCCACGTTAAACTAAGCAGTCAGCGGGCCGCCTCTGGCGGCCTCTTTGCTTGTCCGCCCGCCTGACCGGCGGTGCACACCCACTCCCGCAACGGAAAGCCCATGCTCAACGCTCTACTCACCCGCGTTTTCGGCAGTCGCAACGATCGCCTCATCAAGCAGATGAGCAAGGCCGTCGCCCAGATCAACGCGTTCGAACCCGCCATCAAGGAGCTGAGCGACGAGCAGCTGGCGGCGAAAACCGGCGAGTTCAGGCAGCGCCTGGCCGATGGCGCCAGCCTCGACAGCCTGCTGCCCGAAGCTTTCGCGGTCGTGCGCGAGACGGCCCAGCGCGTGCTCGGGATGCGTCATTACGATGTGCAGTTGATCGGTGGCATGGTGCTGCATCAGGGCAAGATCGCCGAGATGCGCACCGGCGAGGGCAAGACGCTGGTCGGCACCCTCCCGGTCTATCTCAATGCGCTGGTTGGCAAGGGCGTGCACGTAGTCACGGTCAACGATTATCTGGCCCGGCGCGACTCGGCCTGGATGGGTCGGATATACCAGTTCCTGGGCATGAGCGTCGGTGTGGTCTACCCCGGCATGCCGCACTCCGATAAAAAATCGGCCTACGACGCGGATATCACCTACGGTACCAACAACGAGTTCGGCTTCGACTACCTGCGCGACAACATGGCCCTGCGCAAAGAGGATCGCTTCCAGCGCGGCCAGTTCTACGCCATCGTCGATGAAGTCGACTCCATCCTGATCGATGAGGCGCGTACGCCGCTGATCATCTCCGGTCCGGCCGACGAGTCGCCCGACCTCTATCTCAAGACCAACCGGATCGTGCCCCAGCTCAAGCGCCAGGACGTCGAGGACGGCGAGGGCGACTACTGGGTCGACGAGAAGGGCAAGCAGGTGCACCTGTCGGAGGCCGGCATGGAGAATGCCGAACGGCTGCTGCGCGAGTCCGGCATGATCAAGGACGAGGAAAGTCTTTACGACGGCCAGAACATCGCCGTCGTCCATCATCTCAACGCCGCGCTGCGCGCCAACGCGCTCTATCAGCGCGATGTCGACTACATCGTGCGCGATGGCGAAGTCATCATCGTCGATGAATTCACCGGTCGCACCCTGGCCGGGCGTCGCTGGTCGGACGGTCTGCATCAGGCGGTCGAAGCCAAGGAAGGTGTGCCGATTCAGCGCGAGAACCAGACGCTGGCCTCGATCACCTTCCAGAATTATTTTCGCATGTACGGCAAGCTGGCCGGCATGACCGGTACTGCCGATACCGAGGCCTACGAGTTCCAGTCGATCTACAACCTCGAAGTGGTCGTGATTCCGACCCACCGCCCGATGATCCGCAAGGATTTCCCGGATCTGGTGTTCATGACCAAACTGGCCAAGTTCAAGGCCGTGGTCGAGGACATCAAGGACTGCCATACGCGGACTCAGCCGGTGCTGGTCGGCACCACGTCGATCGAGACCTCGGAGCTGCTGTCGAAGATCCTCAAGCAGGATGGCATCACCCACGAGGTGCTCAACGCCAAGCAGCATGAGCGCGAGGCGCAGATCATCGCCCAGGCCGGTCGACCCGGTGCGGTGACCATCGCCACCAACATGGCCGGTCGCGGTACCGATATCGTGCTGGGCGGCAATTTCGAATCCGAATTGGCGGAGCTGGGCGCGGACTTGCCGGATACCGATCAGGCGCGGGTGCGCGAGCAATGGCAGCAGCGTCATGATGCGGTGCTGGCCGCCGGTGGCCTGCACATCATCGGCACCGAGCGTCATGAATCGCGGCGCATCGACAACCAGCTCCGTGGCCGATCCGGCCGCCAGGGCGATCCGGGCTCGTCGCGCTTCTTCCTGTCGCTGGAAGACAACCTGATGCGCATCTTCGCCTCGGACTGGGTCCAGAAGGCCATGCGCGCGATGGGCATGAAGGAGGACGAGGTCATTGAGAGCGGCATGGTCTCCAAGCAGATCGAGAAGGCGCAGCGCAAGGTCGAAGCGCACAACTTCGACATCCGCAAGCACCTGCTCGATTTCGACGATGTCGCCAACGATCAGCGCAAGGTGATCTACCAGCAGCGCAACGAGCTGCTTGAAACCGAGTCGGTGGCGGAAACCGTCGCCAGCATCCGCGAGGATATTTTCGCCAACGTGGCCTACAGGCACGTGCCGCCCAATTCGGTCGACGAGATGTGGGATGTGCCGGGACTGGAGCGCGAGCTGGTCGACGAGTTCGGTCTCCGGCTGGACGTGAAGGCGATGATCGAGGCCGAGGCGGAAATCGACGCCGAAGGAATCGCTCAGCGCGTGGTCGACGCCGGGAACCAGCTGTTTGCGCAGCGCGAAGCGGATCTCGGAGGCCAGGACATGCGCTCGATCGAGCGCTTCGTCATGCTCCAGGTGCTGGATCAGACCTGGAAAGAGCATCTGGCGCGCATGGACTATCTGCGCCAGGGCATTCATCTGCGCGGCTATGCCCAGAAGCAGCCGAAGCAGGAATACAAGCGCGAAGCCTTCGAGCTGTTTTCCCAGATGCTCGACAAGGTGAAGCACGATGTCGTGGTCCTGCTGGCCCGCATTCGCGTGCGCAGCGAGGAGGAAGTCGCCGCGATGGAAGCGGCCGAAGCCGAGCGCCTGCGCAAGCGCGAGCAGTCCCTGCAGTTCCAGCACCCGGAGTCCGGCGGACTCGGCGCCGACGAGGAAGCGGCCGAGGTCGAGCGGATGGCCCAGGCCGGCGGACAGCAGCCGGTGGTCCGCGATTTGCCCAAGGTGGGTCGAAACGACGCATGCCCCTGCGGTTCGGGCAAGAAGTACAAGCACTGCCATGGTCGGCTCGAGGGCTGAGCGCGACAGCACCTAACGCACGGCTGCAATTGCTCCGGCTCGCCGTGCGGCGACCCGGAGCCAATCCGATCAGGACCTGCGTCGGGCCTCTGCCATCGCCGTGTAGCGACGATGCAGCGAGGCCACCGCCTCATCGAGCAGGTTGAGCGGCCCATCGTTGACGATGACATCATCGGCCAGCGCCAGCCGCTGGTCGCGGGTCGACTGGGCGGCAAGCATGCTTGCCGCCAACGGCCTGTCGATGCCGTCGCGCGCCATCAGGCGACTCATCTGCACCGACTCGGGCACATCGACCAGCAGAACCCGATCGATGAACGGCCAGCGTTCGCGGCCGCCGCTTTCAGCCAGCAGCGGAATCGCCAGAATGGCGTAGTCGGCCGTGCACTGCTCGACCTCGGCGCGCAGGCGCTCGCGGACGATCGGATGGACGATGGTCTCAAGCTGCCGGCGGGCGGTGTCGTCGTTGAATACCCGCAGACGCATCGCCCGGCGGTCCAGGCCGCCGTCCGGGGCCAGCACCTCAAGTCCGAACGAATGCACTACCGCAGCCAGGCCGGGGGAGCCGGGTGCCAACGCCTCTCGGGCAGCGATATCGGCATCGAAGACCGGGACTCCCAGTCGCTCGAACCGCCGGGTCGCCTCGGATTTGCCCGACGCCACACCGCCGGTCACCGCCACTACCAAGTTTGTCATCGGCTTGCCGCGCTTGGCAGGGCTTGCGCCGGCCAGAATGCCCCGATGCCGGCCACGCCCTGAGCGCCATGGGCACGGGAGAGGGCGACGTCCTCGGGACGCAGACCGCCCAGAGCATAGATTGGCAGGCTCACCGACTCCCGCAGGCGGGCAAATGTCTGCCATCCCATTGGGTCGGCATTCGGGTGACTGGCGGTGTGCTGCACCGGACCAAGCACGACGAAATCCAGCCCCAGGCGTTGGGCCTGCGCGAGTTCGTCTTCGCCATGGCAGGACGCGGCCACGGGCAGGTCAAGGGGTAGTGGCCGCTCGGACAGGGCCATCAGCTGCTCGGCCCGCAGGTGAACGCCGCATCCCAGCTCTTCGGCGAGCCGGGGAGCGCCGTTGATCAGCAGCTCTGCCCGGTACTCGCGACAGCGCGCCATGCAGCGTGCGGCCAACAGACGCAGGTGCTCGTCGCCCAGTGTCCGTGCGCGCAGCTGTACCCGGCGGCAGCCCGCAGCCAGCGCCGCCTCGAATCGCGACAGAAACGCGGCGCAGTCGTCAGCGACATCTCCGGCCTCCGGCTCAGGGGTGATCGGGTAGTGGGGCGACGACTGAAGCGCGGCGACCACCGGCACATCGGCCGGCGGCGTACTGTAGCCGGCGAGCCGGTGCGGCGAAGTCCAGGCCAGCGCCTGGCCCTCGCGACCGCGCGCGCGACCGCGCCAGGTCGGCACCTGATAGACATCAAGCACGATGCGCTTGCCGCCGTGGCTGCACGGCACCGCGATGAATGGTTTCACATCGCCCGGCTCGATCCTGATACCCAGCTCCTCGTGCAGTTCACGCGCCAAGGCTTCGCCCGGCGATTCCCCGGCTTCGACCTTGCCGCCGGGGAATTCCCAGGCACCGGCAAAACTGCGGCCATCGCCGCGCCGGGTCAACAGGATGGAACCGCGGCTATTGCGCAGGACGGCGGCCACCACCCGCGCGCGTCCCTCGCTGTCGAATGCACTCATCACCAGCGGATTATGCCCGAAGCCATGGCCGACCAAACGCGCCTGTGCGTACCGAAGGAGCAGCCGATCAGCTGTGCCCGAGAATCATGTCCGCCGCGCGCTCGGCGATCATGATGGTGGGTGCGTTGGTATTGCCGCCGACCAGTCGCGGCATCACCGATGCGTCGACCACCCGAAGGCCGGCGACGCCACGGACCCGCAGCTGCGGATCGACCACGGCGTTCGGGTCGTCCGGCGCACCCATCCGGCAGGTGCCGACCGGGTGATAGATGGTTTCTGCCTTGCGGCGGATGAACGCATTCAATTCGTCGTCGCCCTGCACCCGTTCGCCGGGTTGGATCTCCGGCCCCCGAAACGGCGCGAAGGCCGGCTGCGCCAACAGCCGCCGCGACAGCTTCAGGCCTTCGCGCAGCATCTTCAGGTCGAAGCCGTCCGGGTCGCCCAGGTAATTGGCTTCGATCCGCGCCGGGTCGTTGGGGCTGGCCGAGTTGAGCGCGATGCGACCGCGGCTCAGCGGGCGAAGCGCACAGGCGTGCAGCGTGTAGCCGTCGCCAGGCAGACGGTTGCGGCCGTGGTCGTCGAGCTGCGCCGGCACGAAATGGAACTGGAGATCCGGCCGCTCGTCGGGCGCGAAGCGCGAGCGCACGAAGCCGCCGGTCTCGGCGATATTGCTGGTGCCCGGGCCGCGCCGGAACAGATAGTACTGAAGCGCGACGGCGACATCGCTGAGCCGATCATAGGTAATCCGGCGGGTGCAGCGCTGCAGGGTGCAGATGTCCAGATGGTCGTGCAGATTGGCGCCGACGCCGGACAGTTCGTGGCGGACCTCGATGCCGTGTCGCCGCAGTTCGTCGGCTGGCCCGACGCCGGACAGCATCAGCAACTGCGGCGAGTTGATCGCGCCGCCGGACAGGATGATTTCGCGCCGCGCCCTGACGCAGAACGCCTGTCCCCCGGCTGAGTAAGTCAGGGCATCGGCGCGGCCGTTCTCGATCAACACCCGGCCGGCCAGCGCCTTGGTAACGATGCTGAGGTTGGAGCGATCGCGGATCGGCTTGAGATAGGCGGTTGCCGCCGAGCAGCGCGCCCCGTTCTTCTGGGTCACCTGGTAATAGCCGAAGCCCTCCTGATCTGGCCCGTTGAAGTCGGCGTTGGCCTTCAGCCCGGCCTGACCGGCGGCTTCCAGGAAGACATCGGACAGCGGGTTGCGGTGGCCCAGGTCGGTTACCGACAGCGGACCGTCGTCGCCGTGCAGTGCATCGCCACCCCGCGCGTTGCCCTCGGAGCGGATGAAGTACGGCAGCACCGCGTCCCAGTCCCAGCCTTGGGCGCCCATCGCCGCCCATTCGTCGTAGTCGCGGGCGTGACCGCGCACATAGCACATGGCATTGATCGAGCTCGACCCACCCAGCACCTTGCCGCGCGGCCACCACAGGCTCCGGCCGTCCAGATTCGGCTCCGACAGGGTCTGATAGTTCCAGTTCACGCCTTTCTGGCCGACCAGCTTGGCCAGCCCGGCGGGCATGTGGATGAACGGGTGCCAATCGCGCGGACCGGCTTCGAGCAACAGCACCGTGGTGTCCGGGTCGGCGCTGAGCCGGTTGGCCAGCGCACAGCCGGCGGAGCCGGCACCCACGATGATGAAGTCGTACTCGCTGTCGGGCTTTCGGCTCATTTCCTGAGGCTAGGCTGGCGGCCTAGAGCAAATGCTCGGTGCAGGGTCTGCGCGCCCGTCGAATCGATAGCGGGTTCGCGTTCTCATCTCGCCAGGCTGCGCGATCATCCGCCCACGGACACGGGTTTGGGTTATCTTGCCGGCCATGCCCGAAGCCGCCGCCACCTTGCGCCCGCGCCGACTTGTGGAAGCCATGCGCGATTCGCCTGCACTGCTGTGGGCGTTTCTGTATTTCTTCTTTCTGCTCACCGGCTACTACGTTCTGCGTCCGGTGCGCGATGCCATGGGTTCGGTTGGCAATCTGCAATTGCTGTTCACCGGTACGTTCGTTTCGATGCTGCTGCTGCAGCCGGTCTACGGCGCGCTGGTCAGCCGTTTTCCGCGCCGGGTGTTCCTGCCTCTGGTCTACGTGTTTTTCATCGGCTGCCTTGTCGGTTTCTATCTGCTGTTCGGGCGCGATCTGGCCTGGGCGGGCAGCGTGTTTTTTGTCTGGGTGGCGGTGTTCAACCTGTTCGCCGTCTCGGTGTTCTGGAGCTTCATGGCCGATGTGTTCAGCGACATCGAGGCCCGCAAGCTTTATGGATATATCGGCGCGGGCGGAACCCTGGGCGGTTTTCTGGGCCCGGCGATCACCAAGTCGCTGGTCGATCTGGTCGGCGTGGCCAACCTGATGCTGGTATCGGCGGCGATGCTGTCGTTTTGCCTGCTGTGCATCATCAAGCTGCGGCCGTGGGCCCGGCGTCGAGAGCAGGTGTACGGGCTGAACTCCGACGAGCAGGCGATCGGCGGCGACGTGCTGGCGGGGCTGGTATTGATCTGGCGGCAACCCTTGCTGCGGGCGCTGGCCCTGCTGCTGTTTTCCGGCATCGGCGGCGCCACCCTGCTGTACAACGAGCAGGCCGCCATTGCCCGGGCCTATTTCGACACGGCCGAGGCGCGGACCAACTATTACTCGTCGATCGACCTGGCCATCAACAGCCTCACGCTGGCCATTCAACTTCTGCTGACCCGCTATCTGCTCACCCGCTACCGACTGGCGACAGTTCTGCTCATTCCGCCCACGGTCATCATCATCGGCTTTGCGCTGCTGACCGCCTCGCCATTGCCGATCCTGGTGGCGGTCGTCCAGATTGTGCTTCGGGCCGGCGAATTCTCGGTCATGAAGCCGGCCCGCGAGACGATTTATACGCGGGTCGAGCGTGAATGGCGCTACAAGGCCAAGGGTGCCATCGACACCGTGGTCTATCGCGGTGCCGACCTGACCTTCGTCTGGGCGCACAAGTTTCTGGCGTTGGGTGGGTCGTTGACGGTGTTCGGCGCCGGTCTGCTGCTTTCGATCGGATTTTTCTACAGCGCCTGGCGGGCGGGACGCGCGCAGGAAGGGCTGCCGGTGGCGCCCGAACCGCGCGCGGATCCGGTCGCCGTGCGCTGAACGCAGCGCCCTTCGGTGCTGTCCCAGTTGTCGGTCCGCATTGGCCAACAGGGCAGAGACTCAGACTATGTTTTCGTTGCGACAATGGCTGGGACGCAAGCTGGCGGCTTATCTGGCGGCTCCGTCGAAGGCGCCACCGCACGGCCCGACCCATGCGCCGCATGCCCTGGTGGCGACCTTGCGCAAGGGCGACGTGCTGTTGGTCGAGGGCGCCAGCCGGGTCAGCTCGGCGATCAAGTACCTCACCCAGTCGACCTGGTCGCATGCCGCACTGTGCTACCAGAGTCCGTCGGAATTGCCGCCCGACCAGCGTCTGGACGGGCACGTGCTGGTCGAGGCGGAGCTCAACGCCGGGGTGCGCACGCTGCCGCTGCGGCACTACCTGAAATTCCATACCCGGATCTGTCGTCCGGTCGGGCTGAGCCCGGACGAGATCGATGCAGTCGCGGACTTTCTGCTGGATCGTGTCGGGAATCAGTACGATCTGAAAAATATCCTCGATCTGGCGCGCTACCTGATCCGCACCCCGCCGGTGCCTGAGGGTCAGCGGCGGCGCATGCTGGCTCTGGGCAGCGGCGATCCGACCCGGGCGATCTGTTCTTCGCTGCTCGCACAGGCGTTTCAGTCGGTCCGCTACCCGGTCCTGCCGGAAGTGGATGAGACGCCTGGGCGGGTGCTGAGTCGCGAACAGCGGGAAATCCTGCACATTCGCCACCACAGTCTGTTCGCCCCGCGCGACTTCGACATTTCGCCGTATTTCCGGATCGTCAAGCCGACCATCGAGTGCGGTTTCGACTTCAGGGCCGTCCGATGGGGCCTGGACAGCGAAGTGGCGATGGCCCAGCTGGCCAGTGGCGATGCGCCGAAGGCGACTGACTGAAAACCAAAACCCTGCCCGCTGCCGGCGCCGGGTCAGCCGCGCGCCGCGCGCGGCGACAGCCACATGGTGATTTCGGCGTCGAACACGGTCTCGCCGCTGAGGTCGCAAACGTCGACGCGAACCGGCAGGTCGTAGCCATGGTCGCGGGCTTCGATGGCAATGCTGGGTGCGGCTACGGCATGCATCCGTCCGGCGGCTTTTTTCAGATAGCGCACCGTCATGCCCTTGGGTATCCAGCGCATGCCCGACGGCAGCGAGGCGTCGGTCATCACTCCGGCGCACAGTTCGGCCAGATTGCACAGCGCAATCGCATGGACGGTGCCGATATGGTTGTGGACCCGCCGACGGTCGGCAATGGTGGCCTCGCAGCGGCCGGGCTCGAGTCGGGTGATGGTCGGCCGGATCGACCCGAAATACGGCGCCTTCAGGCACACCGTCCGGCTGAACAGCCAATTGCCGAACGGCAGCCGCTCGAACTTTCGAAAGGTTTGCAGCAGGGGCGACGTGGTCATCGGTGTGGTCACGGGCGAGGTCCGGTCAGGGCAGAGCGTGAGTGCTGGTCCGGGCAGCACCGCCCGGCGTCAGCGAGGAGGCCTGCGGGCATTGCCGGTCAAATCCCATGCCCGGTGGCCGCTGCACAGCGGCTCGGTACGTTCCGGCTACGGCCCGTCCCCGAGGGAGCGGGCCGTAGCCAGCGATTGCGCAGCTCAGGCCGCCTTGCCGACCTTCTTGTGCGCGGCGCTCTTGACCACGGCCAGCTCGTCGGAGTCGAAGTCATCGACGGTGATCGCATCCATGGTCAGCACGCGCAGTTCTTCGAGCTGCCGGCGCTCGTCGGCGGTGATCCAGCCTTCGCGCACGCCCTCGTCGAGCTGCTTGTCGAAATCCAGCGCTTCGATGTCGCTGTTCTTCAGCGCCTTGAGGAACTTGCGTTCCACCGGCTCTGCCAGGATCACCTTGGGCAGGGCGGCGATGATCCGCCCGGCCGGGTGATTCTCGCCGGGCGTCAGGAACAGACCTTCGCCAAGCCTGTCGCGGGCGTCGTTGGGCGACATCAGCAGGGCGGCGGCCCGATGGCCCAGACGGTCCGACGGTGCCTGCGCGCGACGGCCGAGCGGGAACACCAGCAACCACAACAGCCAGCCCACCGGCCGGATCGGGAAGTTGCGCAGGGCGCCCGACAAGGCCAGCTCGATTCGGTGCACGGTGTCGTGATAGGCCCAGGCCAGCAGCGGACGATCGGCGACCGGCCGCCCGGTGTCTTCATAGCGCTTGAGCATGCTGCTGGCGATATAGAGGTAGCTCAACACGTCGCCAAGCCGCGCCGACAGGCTTTCCTTGAACTTCAGCTTGCCGCCGAGCAGCAGCATCGAGGTGTCGGCGACCAGCGCAAGATTTGCCGAGTAACGATTCAGCTTGCGGTAGTAGCGTTTGGTGTAGGCGTCGCCAGGGGCGCTGCCCAAGCGCGCGCTGGTCAGGCCGAACCAGAAGCTGCGCATCGCGTTGGAGATCGCAAATCCAATGTGGCTGAACAGCGCGTGGTCGAATTCGCGCAGCCGGGTCTGCGGGTCGGGGTGGGTGGCGGCCTTCATTTCCTTCAGCACCCAGGGATGGCAGCGGATCGCGCCCTGGCCGAAGATCATCATGCTGCGGGTCAGAATATTGGCGCCTTCCACGGTGATCGAGATCGGCGAACCCTGCCAGGCCCGGCCCATGTAGTTTCGCGGCCCGAGGATCACGCCCTTGCCGGCATGCACGTCCATGGCGTCCTGGATGACGCTGCGGCCGATCTCGGTGGCGTGGTACTTGGCGATGGCCGAGGGCACCGACGGCTTCTCGCCGCGATCGACTGCGGCGGCGGTGGCCAGGGCCAGCGAACTCATCGAATAGGTGTGGCCGGCGATGCGCGCCAGTGCCTCCTCGACACCTTCGAAGCGGCCGATGGAAATGCCGAACTGCTTGCGGATGCGGGCGTAGGCACCGGTGGCGACTGCCGCCAGCTTCATCGCGCCGACCGAGTTGGAGGGCAGCGAAATCGCCCGGCCAACCGACAGCACTTCGACCAGCATCTTCCAGCCCTGACCGGCCATGTCCGGCCCGCCGATCAGCGCGGAAAGCGGCACGAACACCTCGTTGCCCTTGACCGTGCCGTTCTGGAACGGGACGTTCAGCGGGAAGTGGCGGCGGCCGACTTCCAGCCCTGGGGTATCGCGCGGAATCAGCGCCAGCGAAATGCCGATATCCCGGGTCTCGCCGAGCAGGCCGTCCGGGTCGTACATGCGGAACGCCAGGCCGATCACCGTGGCCACCGGCGCCAGCGTGATGTAGCGTTTGTCGAAGGTCAGCTTGACGCCGACCACTTCGGCGCCACCCCACTTGCCGGTGCATACGATGCCGTAGTCCGGAATCGAGGTCGCATCGGAGCCGGCGTGCGGGCTGGTCAGCGCGAAGCAGGGCACATCGCGGCCATCGGCCAGACGTGGCAGATAATGATCTTTCTGCTCGTCGGTGCCGTAGTGCAGCAGCAGTTCGGCCGGGCCCAATGAGTTGGGCACCGCCACCGTCGAGCTGACCGTGGTCGAGATCGAAGCCAGTTTCTGCAACACGCGCGAATGCGCCAGCGCCGAGAACTCCAGCCCGCCGTAGCGCTTGGGGATGATCATGGCGAAAAACTTGTTGCGCTTGAGGAAATCCCAGACCTCGGGCGGCAGATCGGCCAGCTCGTGGGTGATCTGCCAGTCGTCGAGTTGGCGGCACAGTTCTTCCACCGGGCCATCGAGGAACGCCTGCTCCTCGACGCTCAGCTCCGGCTTGGGCTGGCTCAGCAGTTGCTTCCAGCGCGGCATGCCGGAGAACAGTTCGCCCTCGAAGCCGACCGTTCCGGCTTCCAGCGCAGTGCGCTCGGTGTCGGACAGCTGCGGCAGCATCCTCGTGTAGATGCGCAGCAGTGGCGTGGCCAGGTACCGGTGCCGGACCGGCTCGATCAGCAGCGGAAGCGCGACCGCCGCGAACAGGACGGCACACACGATGCTTGCGACCACGCTGCCACCAAGGGTTGGCGCCAGAAACAACAGCACGGCGGTCAATGCAATCCACCACTTCAGTGAGAGGCGCAGGTAGGCGGCGAACGCGCCCGCGAGCAGGACGGCCAGGATGGGAAGGGCGATGCTCATGGTGAATCTCCCGTGGAGGAGGGTGGAGGCCGGCGTTGGGAGGCCGGCAGGCGGCTCAGGAATGCGAGCACGGTGTCGGTGAAGCGGTCATTGTCGTCGCCGGCCAGCATGTGTGTCGCATCGGCCAGCTGGACGTGTTCGGCATGCGGCGCCAGGTGCAGGAATTCGGCGATGTGGTCACGGTCGATCAACTCGCTCTGCCCGCCGCTGATCAGCAGAAGCGGAATGTCGGCCCGGGCGGCCGCTTCCAGTAGCGCGTCCTGGAGTCTATCGCCATTGCGCGCGATGTCGTCCAGCAGGCGCGGATCCCAGTGCCAGTGCAGGCGACCCTGCTTGCAAGGGACCAGCAGCGAAGCCAATTGTTCCTGCGTCTTGCGGGGCCGATGCGGCAGTCGGGCGGCGATGGCATCGGCCGCGTGGTCGTAATCGTCAAATCCGTTGGGGTGGGCGGCCATGAAATCCAGAATCCGTTCCATGCCTTCCGGCCGCCAGCGCGGCGCGATATCGACCAGGACCATGGCTGCGTAAAGCGGCTGTTGCGCCTGACCGAGCAAGCCGATCAGCCCGCCCATCGAGGCGCCGATCAGCACCGGCCGTGCCGGCAGGGACTGCGCCACGCAGGCCTGATCGGTCATGAACTGCTCGACTCGATAGGGTACGCCGGCCGGATTGCGCCCGCTTTGGCCATGGCCGCGGGCATCGAACGCCGTGCTGTCGTAGCCTGCGGCGCCCAAACGCCGGCAGGTGAGTCCCCAGGCCTGGCGGGTTTGCCCGAATCCGTGCGCAAGCACCAGGGCCTGAGCGGCGTGTGGCGCAACGAGCCGCTCGCCAGACAACAGCACGCCCTGATCGCCGTCGACCGACCATGGCTGCGCGCGCGCAGCGCATTCTCGGTGCGGCAGTCGAGCGACGGATTGGCCAAGGTTAACCATACGCTCAAGTATGGTACGCGAAAGGCTTCCGTGTCAACGGCTGACAAGCTAACTCGGTGAAAATACAAGCCTTTGATTTGGTATGACTTACGGACAATCGGATAGTTTTGTAGGGTTTGCTTCATATTTCCAGCCGGTTACACTGTGACGATGTCTCGGCCAATCAGCAAAATCGACCGCGCGCCCCGCCTCAGTGCCGAGGACTGGGCCAATGCTGCATTGGACCAGATCGCCGAGCAGGGCCTGTCCGCCCTGGCGGTGGAATCGCTGGCGCGACGCATCGGTGTCACCAAGGGCAGTTTCTACTGGCACTTCCCATCGCGTGAGGCGCTGTTGCAGTCGGCGCTGGAGCGCTGGGAGAAGATCGAGCAGGAAACCGTGTTCGGCCAACTGGAAGCCATCGCCGATCCGCGCGAGCGCTTGCGCGCGCTGTTTCGGCTGGTCGCATCGGAAGTGCGTTCGCACATTATTTATAGCGAGTTGCTCAAGGCGCTGGATCACCCGCTGGTCAAGCCGGTCATTGAGCGGGTCTCCAAGCAGCGTCTGGACTACCTCACCGCATCCTACCGACAGGCCGGCATGGGTCGCGCCGACGCGATCAACCGCGCACGGCTGTCTTATGCCGCCTATGTCGGGTTTCTTCAGCTTTCGCTCCAGCTCCATCAGCCGCGTCTGGATCACGAAGAATTCGAAGCCTACGTCGATCACGTGATGAGCACGCTGATTCCTCCCCCGTGAGCTGAGCCACACCGATCCCCATCCCGATGACGCCCACGTGCGGGCGCAGGAGACTACCGCCCGATGTCCAGCTCGCTCGCCGCCCTGACCCGATGGGTCGACTCCGTTGCCCGCCTGACCCAGCCCGATCGTATCCACTGGTGCGATGGCTCGGATGAGGAATACGCGGCGCTGATCCAGGCGATGCTGGAAACCGGCGACCTGCATCCGCTCAACCCCGACAGCCACCCCGGCTGCTTTCTGCACCGCTCGGACCCCGATGACGTAGCCCGCGTCGAGCATCTGACCTACGTGTGCACGACGGACCGCGCGGACGCCGGCGCCAACAACAACTGGATGGCGCCCGACGAGGCGCACCGGAAAATGGACGCGTTGTTCGCGGGCTGCATGCGCGGTCGCACGCTTTACGTGGTGCCGTATTGCATGGGGCCGATCGATTCGCCGCTGGCGCGCTGCGGCGTGGAAATCACCGACAGCGCCTATGTCGTGGCCAACATGCGGATCATGACCCGCATGGGCACGGCCGCGCTGGCGCGCATCGAACGCGAGGGCCGCGAGCGTGCGGCTGCGGGCGTCTCGGGTGACACCTTCGTCAAGGGCCTGCACTCGATCGGCGAGCTCGATCCCCAGCGTCGTTTCATCGTCCATTTTCCGGAAGAACTGACCATCAAGAGCTACGGCTCCGGCTATGGCGGCAACGCTCTGCTGGGCAAGAAGTGTCACGCCCTGCGGATCGCCAGCCATCAGTCGCGCCAGGAGGGCTGGCTGGCCGAGCACATGCTGATCGTCGGCATCGAGAGCCCCGACGGTCGGGTCGATTACATCGCCGCCGCCTTTCCCAGCGCGTGCGGCAAGACCAATCTGGCCATGTTGATCCCGCCCGATGCCTACCGCGAGGCCGGGTGGAAAGTGTGGACGGTGGGCGACGACATTTGCTGGATGCAGCCCGGCCCGGACGGCCGGCTGTGGGCGATCAATCCCGAGGCGGGCTTTTTCGGCGTCGCACCCGGCACCAGCGCGCACACCAATCGCAACGCGCTGGAGATGCTCGATCACGACGCGATCTTCACCAACACGGCACTCACCGCCGACAACACGCCCTGGTGGGAGGGGCTCGGCGCGGGCGAACCGACGATCGACTGGCGGGGGCGGCCCTACGATCCGGCCAATGGCCCGGCCGCGCATCCCAATTCCCGATTCACGGTCAGCGCCCGGCAATGCCCAAGCTGGACGCCGCGCGCCGAAGATCCCCAGGGCGTGCCGATTTCCGCCATCGTCTTCGGTGGCCGGCGCGCCAGTCTGGTGCCATTGGTATTCGAAGCCCGCGACTGGGCGCATGGCGTCCTGGTCGGCGCCTCGATGGCCTCCGAAACCACGGCGGCCGCCACCGGCGCGGTCGGCGTGGTGCGCCGCGACCCGATGGCCATGAAGCCGTTCTGCGGCTACAACTTCGCCGACTATTTCGGCCACTGGCTGAGCTTCGACCGGCCAGACCTGAAACTTCCGAAGATCTTCCACGTCAACTGGTTCCGCAAGGACGCCGCGGGTTGCTTCATGTGGCCCGGCTTCGGCGACAACATGCGGGTGATCGAATGGATGCTGGGCCGGGTACGCGGCGATGCCCCGGCGAACGAGACGCCGATCGGCCGCCTGCCGCCGGCCGACGCACTGCGTCTGGACGGGCTGGAACTCGAGCCGCAGGTGCTCGATGCTTTACTGGCGGTCGATCACGACGCCTGGGCCGACGAAATGAGGGCCGTTCGCGGATTCCTGCTCGATCTCGGCCCCCGTCTGCCGGCTCAGCTGATCCGGCAGTGCGAGGCGGCGCTCGACCAACTGACCGAGCGATCGAACCGCAGTTCTGCCGCCACCGCCTGATTCCCGTCGGACAGGAGGCCGAAGCCAGGCCCCAATGTGCCCGCAAATCCCTGACGGCCCCGCAGTTGGCCGCCAACTGGGCACGCTGTTGGAGCTCGATGCCGGTTTGGTGGCCCCAAGATTGCGCAATTTTCGTTACAGCCGACGCAGAGTTTTGCTGAAGCGCTGTTGAGCGGATTGTCAAACCCGGCTAAAGAATTGTTCCGGAAAACAATTTTCGCCTCGTTCGGCCGGTGGTGGACGCGCGTCGGTCAGGGGTTCCCTTCCTTGTAAAGATTGCGTTATGCTCCGGCTGGCCTGGCCTTTGCGGTCCGTTTGACTGCTGGGCCTCTGGCTTGTCCCGAACTCGAGTTCAATTCCGAACGTTGGAGAGAGCATCAATGACCAATCTCAAGCAGCTGCCCAACGCGATTCGCTTCGCGTTGTTCGTGGGCGCCGCGTCCACTGCATCCTTCGGCAATGCTATTGCCCAGGATCAGGATCAGGACTCGGCCGCCACACTCGACCGCATCGAGGTGACCGGTTCGCGCATCAAGCGCGTCGACGTCGAAACCTCGCAGCCGGTTTTCATCCTTAACCGCGAAGACATCGCCCGCAACGGCCAGGTCTCCATCGGTGACATCCTTCAGGACCTGACCGTCAGCGGCTCGGCCCTGAATACCACCTTCAACAACGGCGGCGACGGCTCGACCACGGTCGACCTGCGCAACCTGGGCGCCAACCGCTCCCTGGTGCTGGTCAACGGCAAGCGCTGGGTGTCCAGCCTGGGCGGTGCAGTCGATCTGAACACCATCCCGGTGGCGGCGATCGAGCGCGTTGAAATCCTGAAGGATGGCGCTTCGTCGATCTACGGCTCCGACGCCGTGGCCGGCGTGGTCAACATCATCCTGCGTCGCGATTTCGATGGCCTGAGCGTTTCCAGCTACTACGGCGAGAACGAGGAAGGCGACGGCGAGCAGCAGTCGCACGACTTCCTGTTCGGCGCCACCACCGACCGCAGCAGCGTGATGGTCGGTGCGCAGTACGTGAAGCAGGAAGCGATTTCCGCTGCCGATCGCGAAATTTCTTCGGTGCCGCTGTTTCCGTTCCCCGGTAGCAACACCGTCGCTGGTGCATCGTCGACCACGCCGTTCGGTCGCTTCTGGTTCCAGGGCCGCCCGGGCCGTCCCGGCCTGCATACCCAGACTCTGGGGCGCGATGGCCAAGCGGGCACTTCGCCACAGGACTTCATTGACTTCAACGGCCAGATCCACGGCCACAACTTTGCGCCGCAGAACTTCCTGGTCACGCCGCAGGAACGCATCTCGCTGTTCACCCAGGCAAGCTTCGACCTGACCGACAACATCCGCGCCTTCGCCAGCGTGCTCTACAACGAGCGTCGCTCCTCGCAGGAGTTGGCATCGATGCCGATCGTCGGCGGCCTGATCACCGGCGGCCGTGGCGGCAGCGTGTTCATCTCGCCGGACAGCGCCTTCAATCCGTTCCCGGAAGCCGACGCCGAATCCATCATTGGCTTCCAGTTCCGCCCGCTGATCGAGCCGCGTCGCTTCAGCCAGGACGTCGACACGTTCTACATCAACTACGGTTTCGACGGCGTGTTCGATTTCGCCGGCCGCAGCTTCGCCTGGGATGTCGGCTACATCTACACCGACAACGAAGAGCGCACCCTGACCACCGGTCTGTTCGACTGGAACCGTATCGAGCAGGGACTGGGTCCGTCTTTCATTAACGGCCAAGGCGTGGCGCAGTGTGGAACGCCGGGTGCGGTGATTGCTGGCTGCGTACCGCTCAACTTCTTCCAGGGCACGGAAAACTTCACCCGCGAAATGTTCGATTTCGCGTCGTTCGTCGCCCAGGACACCACGGCCAAGGAATCCACGGTCTACAACGCCAACCTGACCGGCGACCTGTTCGACCTGCCGGCCGGCCCGCTGGGCTTCGCCGTCGGTTATGAATATCGCAAGGAAGAAGGCTTCGACCAGCCGGATGCGCTGATTGCCGCCGGCAACTCGACCGGCAACGGTCGTCAGCCGACCCGCGGTGAGTTCTCGGTCGACGAGTTCTACGGCGAGTTGGCGATTCCGTTGCTGTCCGACATGTTCCTGGCCCAGGAGCTGGAGCTGCGCGTTGCGGTCCGCTTTTCCGACTTCAGCAACTTCGGCAACACCACCAACCCGTCGGCCGGCGTCCGTTGGAAGCCGTATGAGGATCTGCTGATTCGTGGTAACTACGCCGAGGGCTTCCGCGCCCCGACCATCAGCGAACTGTTCCTGGGTGCCTCGGACAGCTTCCAGACAGTGACGGACCCGTGTTCGGCGACGGCGCTGGCCGGTCTGCCTGCAGACCAGGTAGCGGTCGTTTCTAGTCGGTGCTTTGGTGGTTTTGCCGGCGTTGGGCCGGTGCCGCCCGGCTTCCAGCAGCCCAACAGCCAGATCAACACCACGGTTGGCGGCAACCCCAACGTCGGTCCGGAAACCAGCACCAGCAAGACCTTGGGCTTCGTCTACAGCCCGAACTTCATCGAGAACTTCAACATCTCGGTCGACTGGTACAACATCAAGCTGAGCAACTTCATCGGCGCGTCCAGCGGCCAGTTCATCATGCAGGACTGCTTCCTGCGCGGTGTGACAAGCTCCTGCGGCAACATCACCCGCGACACGACAACGGGTAACGTGGTCAGCCTGATCGCCAACAACCAGAACTTCGCCGGCGGTACCGAGGTCGAGGGCTGGGACATCGAGATCGACTACCGCTTCAATACCAATTTCGGTGATTTCCGGTTCAACTGGTCGAACGCCTACCTGTCGTACTTCGGTGACATCGGTCAGGAGGACGGCGACAATGGCGTCGGACTTGCGACCACCGGTAGTTTCCCGACCCCGCTGCACCGCCTGCGCTCCAACGCCACCATCGCCTGGAACCTGGGCGACTTCGGCGCGTCGCTGTCGGCACGCTACAAGTCGCGGGTCGACGAGGATTGCTCGGACGCTCGTGCTACCGCAGTGGACTTGACCGACGCCGGCTTCCCGACCGACATCCCCTGCTCGAATCCCGAGGGTTCGCCGCAGAATCCGGGTGGCGAAAACAGCATCGGCGGCACCACCTACCTCGACGTGCAGGGCACCTGGCGCACGCCGTGGAACGGTCAGGTCACCGCCGGTGCGCGTAACGTCGGCGACAAGGATCCGCCGCTGGCGTTCTCCTCGTTTGCCAACAGCTTCCTGCCGGACTTCGATCCGCCGGGCCGGTTCTGGTACGTGCAGTACACCCAGAACTTCTGATCTGGTTTACAAGCGACATGTGTAACGACGGCCCCTCTTCGGAGGGGCCGTTTTTTTTAGGGTGTTTCCGTCGTGCGTCGAATCAGGAATGGTGCGACGCAGGCAAGCGGCCGCACGCGATCTCGGCGTGAGCGAGCAGTGCGAAAGCGATGATCGATGCGATTCTGACGGTGTAACGCAGACGACAACCGCACCGGCGTGCCGAAACGGCGTGGCCAGCGTGTCCTTCAGTGCGTCTTGTCGGTCCGGCGGTCAGGCTGCCAAGCTGCCCGGCTGAAACTGCGGCCGTGATCGGCCCGCAGTCACTCCATGCCGAGTTTCTTCAGCTTGTAGCGCAGCGCCCTGAACGTGATGCCCAGCTTTTCAGCGGCGCGGGTCTTGTTGTACCGGCATTCCTCCAGCGCCCGCTGAATCGCCTCGCGCTCCAGTTGCTCGATGTAGTCGGGCAGGGCGGCAGCGTCGCTCGACGGCTGAGCGGCCGCTGGAGCAGTGCCGTGCGGGGCGGTCTGAATGCCTGCGGGGGCCGTCAAACCGACTTGGCCGGCAAAGCCCGTGCCGACCGAGGCCGGGCGCTTGGGCAGGTGCAGGTCCTCGGCGTCGATCCGCTGGCCGTCGCACAGTGCCACCGCGCGCTCGAGAATGTTTTCCAGCTCGCGGACATTGCCGGGGAAGGCGTATTCGGCCAGTACCCCGAGCGCCCGCTCGGTAACCAGCGGCGCCGGTTCATCCAGCTCGATCGCCAGCCGCGAAAGAATCGCCGAAGCCAGTGCAGGCAGGTCGCTCGGCCGCTCACGCAGCGGCGGTACGCGCAGCTCGATGACGTTGATGCGGTAATACAGGTCGTCGCGGAACCGATTCTCGGCAACCAGATTGGCCAGATTCTTGTGGGTGGCCGACAGGATGCGCACGTCGACCGGGGTTTCGGTATTGGCCCCGATCGGACGCACCGACTTCTCCTGAATGACCCGCAGCAGCTTCACCTGCATGTGCAGCGGCAATTCGGCCACTTCATCGAGAAACAGCGTACCGCCGTGCGCGGCCTGAAACAGGCCTTGCTTGTCGGCGTGGGCGCCGGTGAAGCTGCCCTTCTTGTGGCCGAAGAACTCGCTTTCCATCAACTCGGTAGGAATCGCGCCGCAGTTGACCGGAATGAACGGGCCTTCGGCGCGCGGGCCCTGCTCGTGGATGAGCCGGGCGACCAACTCCTTGCCCACGCCCGACTCGCCACTGACGTAGACCGGAGCCTGGCTGCGCGCCAGCTTGGAGATGGTTGCCCGCAGTTGGGTCATGGCCGGCGAGTCGCCGATCAATCGCGTGGCGCTGGCGCTCTGGGGCGAGCCGCGCCGCTCGGCCTGCAGCTCCAGCGCGTGCTGCACCAACCGTCTGAGCACGGCCAGATCGACCGGTTTGGAAACGAAGTCGAACGCGCCGGCCTTCAGTGCCCCGACCGCAGCATCGACATTGCCGTAGGCGGTGATCATGGCGACCGGCAGTTGCGGGTAGTTGGCGGCGATGTGCTCGATCAGCTGCTGGCCGTTGCCGTCGGGCAGCCGCATATCGGTCAGGCACAGGTCGTACTGATGGCTCGACAGCTGATTCACCGCGCTGGCCACATCGGCAGCCGTGTCGACCCGCAAACCCATCCGGCCCAGGGTAAGCACCAGCAACTCGCGGATATCGCGTTCGTCGTCGACGACCAGGGCGCTGCGTGTTTGGCTCATCGCACTATGCTAACCCGACAGCCGGGGTTTTCGCAGTCTGGAGACAGCAAACTCGGTCGGCAAGGCGGCACCGGACCGGAATTTCCTGATTTACCTCCAAGGGGACGTTTAGTTTCCGGCACACCCGACGTCGCGCTGCGCCGTCGCGCCATCCAAAAAAACGGCAGTGGGGTGAGCCCATTTGCGCGCTGGATCAAGGCTCGGCGCGCAGGGCAGCCGCAGTCGCAAGTACGTCAGACGGCAGCCGTACGCCTCAGCCCTTGAGCAGCGCCGCCATGGTCTTGCCGAGGTCGCCCGGCGAGCGCACGGTCGCTACGCCGGCACGCTCGAGCGCCTCGAACTTGCCCTGCGCGGTGCCCTTGCCGCCGGAGGCGATGGCGCCAGCATGGCCCATGCGCTTGCCGGCCGGTGCGCTGGCGCCGGCGATGAAGCCGACGACCGGCTTGGTGACGTATTCGGAGATGAATTCTGCCGCTTCTTCCTCGGCGCTGCCGCCGATTTCGCCGACCATGATGATGCCCGTGGTTTGCGGGTCGTCCTGGAACAACTGGAGGCAATCGATGAAATTCATGCCCTGGATCGGATCGCCGCCGATTCCGATGCAGGTGCTCTGGCCGAGTCCGGCGTCGGTGGTCTGCTTCACCGCTTCGTAGGTCAGGGTGCCGGACCGACTGACGATGCCAATCTTGCCGGGCTGGTGGATGTGTCCGGGCATGATGCCGATCTTGCATTCGCCCGGCGTGATGACGCCGGGACAGTTCGGACCGATCAGCCAGACATCGTGATACAGCGCCAGCGTGTGCTTGACCCGCAGCATGTCCAGCACCGGAATGCCCTCGGTGATCGCGACGATCACCTCGATGCCGGCCTCTGCGGCCTCCAGGATGGCGTCGGCCGCGAACGGCGGCGGCACATAGATGACCGTGGCGTTGGCCCCGGTATCGTCGACCGCGTCGGCGACCGTGTTGTAGATCGGCAGCCCGATGTGTTCGCCGCCGCCCTTGCCGGGCGTTACGCCGCCGACCACCTTGGTGCCGTACTCGATCATCTGTTCGGCGTGGAAGGTGCCTTGCTGGCCGGTGAACCCCTGGACGATGACCTGGGTGGATTTGTTGACGAGTACGGACATGCTTTGATCTCTGCTGAGGGCGTGATGTAGACGGGCGTCGGGGCGGATCAGCCGACGGCTGCGACCGCCTTGCGGGCGCCGTCGTTGATGTCGTCGGCGGCGGTGATTGCCAGCCCGCTTTCATTGAGCAACTGCTTGCCCTTTTCGACGTTGGTGCCTTCAAGGCGCACGATCACCGGGATGGTGACGCCGACCTCCTTGACCGCCTCGATGATGCCCTCGGCAATCATGTCGCAGCGGACGATGCCGCCGAAGATGTTGACGAAGATCGCCTTGACCGAGTCCGAAGACAGAATCAGCTTGAACGCTTCGCTGACCCGTTCCTTGGTGGCGCCGCCACCGACATCGAGGAAGTTGGCCGGTTCGCCGCCCTCGAGCTTGATCACGTCCATGGTCGCCATCGCCAGTCCGGCGCCGTTGACCATGCAGCCGATGTTGCCTTCCATGGTGACGTAGTTGAGGTCGTGCTCGCTGGCTTCGACTTCGACCGGATCTTCCTGGGTCTTGTCGCGCAGCGCCATCAGCGCCGGCTGACGGAAGCTCGCGTTGTCGTCGGAATTGAGCTTGCCGTCGAGCGCGATCAGCTCGCCGGACTTGACGATCGCCAGCGGGTTGAGCTCGACCAGCGACAGGTCTTTTTCGTTGAACAGGCGGAACAGTCCGAGCATCAGCTTGGTCAGGTGGCTGGTCTGCTTGGAGCTCAGCCCGATGGCGAAGCCCAGCTGACGGCATTGATACGGCATCAGGCCGGCGACGTAATTGACCGTGAGGGTCTGGATCGCGTCGGGGTTTTCCTCGGCGACTTTTTCGATCTCCACGCCACCCTCGGCCGAAGCGATGAAGGTGATCGACTTCTGGGAGCGGTCGACCAGCATCGACAGATACAGCTCCTTGACGATATCGCTGGCTTCGCAAACCAGAACGGTGTGAACCGGCAGTGCGCGGCCACCACTCTGGTAGGTCGCCATGCGGGTGCCCAACATGCCCGCAGCGGCTTCCTTGACGGCATCGAGCGTCTTGCACAACTTGACGCCGCCGGCCTTGCCGCGTCCGCCGGCGTGGATCTGCGCCTTGACCACCCAGAATTCGCCGCCGATCGATTTGGCGGCGGTGACGGCTTCCTCGGGGGAGTGGGCAACACGGCCGACCGGAACCGGAATGCCGTATTCGGCGAACAGATCCTTGGCCTGGTATTCGTGGAAGTTCATGCGGTACCTGCTATCGCTTGCGACAAGGGACGGGCAGAGCCCGCGAAGACCGCTATTTTGGCCAACCGCGGCCCGGAAGGCAAAACAATCCGAAATGTCGACCAGCGCCTATACTTGTCGGCCAGGGTCAGGACGGGTGGATTGCCGGATGTTCGGAGTCGGAAAGAAGCCCGGAATGGGCCAGGTCGAAGTGGCTCTGCGCCGCGAGCTGTACTTCTTCACACTGTACCGGATCCTCGAAGCCGGCCTGCTGGCCTTCCTGGCGTTCAGCCCGCTGGCCGGGCTGTTCACCGAACTGCGCTATCCGCTGCTGATCCAATCGGTTGCCGCGCTCTATCTGGTCGTGGCTACGCTGCTGCTGCTGTTTGGTCGCAATCCGCGCTTTTCGCTGGAAAAGCAGGCGGCCATCGGGCTCACCTTCGATTTGTTGGCCGGCGCCGTTGCGCTGTATGCCCTGGTAGGCATGAGCAGCGGCGTTGCGCTGTTGCTGGTGTTCAACGTCGGAGCCGGCGCCCTGCTGATGCCGCTGCGCAACGGGCTGGCATTCGCCGTGGCGGCCGGCGCCGTGGTGCTGGGCGAGTTCTTCTACAGCCGAATGATGCTGGTGTCGGACGGGGTCGTCGCCGAGCCGATCATGTTCGCGGTCACCTACCTGGCCATCGCCATCCTGACCAACCTGCTCGGACAGCAGATGCGCGCCAGCCAGGCGCTGGCCGAGCGACGCGGCGTCGAAGTGGCCAATCTGGCGCAGATCAACGAGTTGATCATCAGGCGCATGCGCAACGGCGTGCTGGTGGTGGATGCCGACAACAACATCCGGGTCTTCAACGAAGCGGCCTGGTTCCTGCTCGGCAAGCCGCCGCCGGAGCGTCAGGCGCTGAGCGAGGCCGCGCCGGAGCTGTCGCGCCGGCTGTGGCACTGGCTCAACGGCAAGCCGGTGGAGGCAACGCCGGTGGCGCTGGCCGAAGATGTGCCCGAGGTCATTCCGCGCTTCACGCGGCTGTCGGTGAGCGACGACCTGGTGCTGATTTTCCTGGAAGACACCTCCGCCCTGTCGCGTCGTGCCGAAGAGCTGACCCTGGCTACCCTGGGCCGGCTATCGGCCAGCATTGCCCACGAGATCCGCAATCCGCTGGCGGCGATCAGCTACTCGGCCCAGTTGCTGGCCGAAAGCGAGGATGTGCCGGAGACCGACAAGCGGCTGGTGGAGATCATCAATGCCCAGTGTCACCGGATGAACGGCATCGTTCAGAGCATTCTGTCGATGGCCCGGCGCGAGCGGGCCCAGCCAGAGGCGATCGATCTGAGCCGCTGGGCGTCGGATTTCATTGCCGATTACCGCGGCTCGCAGCAGTTGGGCGACAACAGCCTGAACCTGATCAGCGACGGGCGCGGCGTGCATGCCATGGTCGACCCCCAGCACCTGCATCAGGTGGTCACGGTGCTGGTCAACAACGCGCTGCATTACGGGCGCCTGCCGGGCAAGCCGGCCAGGGTGACGCTGACGGTGGGTATCGGCGACACCGGTGCGGAGCCGACGCTGGAAGTCATCGACCGGGGTCCGGGCATACCGCCGAAAGTGGTCGACAATATCTTCGAGCCGTTTTTCTCCACCAACGAACACGGCACCGGCCTTGGCCTGTATATCGCGCGCCAGTTGTGCGAAGCGAATCAGGCCGAGTTGAGTTACGTGCCGCTGGCCGGCGGCGGAAGTTGTTTCCGGGTTGCGCTGACCAAGGTGCACGCGCTGGTGCGCGATGCCTGACGGCGATCGGTTCCGGGCGAGAGGACAGTGGCGGTGAACGAGCTATGAAATCCTTGCGAGTGGCGCTGGCCCAGTTCGATTTTCCGGTTGGCGCAGTCGATCGGAATCGTCGTCGCATCGCCGAGCTGATCGCCGAGGCCCGCGATCGGCACGGGGCCGGTGTGGTGCTGTTTCCCGAGCTTGCGCTGTGCGGCTATCCGCCCGAGGATCTGCTGCTGCGACCGAGCTTCCTGTCCGCCTGCGACCGCGCATTGACGGAAGTGGCGCGCGAAGTCCGCGGCATCGTGGCCCTGGTCGGCCATCCGCAGGCCGCCGGTTCGGTGGTCTACAACGCGATCAGCGTGCTGCGCGATGGTGCGATTGCCGACACGTACCGCAAACAGGAACTGCCGAACTACGCGGTTTTCGACGAGCGGCGCTATTTCGCCAGCAGCGACAGCAGGCCCTGCGTGTTCGATGTGGCGGGGGTGCGGGTCGGCGTATTGATCTGCGAGGATCTCTGGCATGCCGGGCCGTTGCTGCGCAGCCGCGATGCCGGCGCGGAATTGACCCTGATCGCCAATGCGTCGCCATTCGAGCGCGACAAGGCCGGCGAGCGCGATGCCCTGCTGCAGCGCCGCGCCGAGGAGTCCGGGCAAGCCCTGGCCTACGTCAATCTGGTCGGCGGTCAGGACGAACTGGTGTTCGATGGCAGCGCCTGTCTGGCCGATGCCGACGGCACCGTGCATCCGGCGGCGCGGGCATTTTCCGATGATCTGATGATCGCCGACTTCCTGCCGGGCGAACGCCGGTTCGAGCGCCGCCAGTGGCCGGAGGAGGACGACGAGAGCTTCGAGTCGCTGGCTTGGCGCGCCATCACGATGGGCATTCGCGATTACGTGGGCAAGAACGGGTTTCAGCGCGTGCTGCTGGGTCTGTCCGGCGGTATCGACTCGGCACTGGTGCTGGCGCTGGCCGTGGATGCGCTGGGGCCGGATAACGTCGATGCCATCCGTCTGCCTTCGCGTTACACCAGCGGGCTCAGTAACGACCTGGCCGCCCAGCAGTGTTCGGCGCTCGGCGTGAGCCTGGAGACATTGACCATCGAGGCGCCATTCAGCGCCTTTCTGGACGTGCTGGCCCCGGTGTTCGCTGGCCGCGAACCCGACGCGACCGAGGAGAATCTGCAATCGCGCTGTCGTGGTGCGCTGCTGATGGCGCTGTCCAACAAGTTCGGCGCGCTGCTGCTGACCACTGGCAACAAGAGCGAATACGCCGTCGGATACGCCACCATCTATGGCGACATGTGCGGCGGTTTTGCGCCGATCAAGGATCTTTACAAGACCGAGGTGCTGGCCTTGAGCCGCTGGCGCAATGCGCGCGGAGATGGCGAGCGGATTCCCGTCGCGGTGATCGACCGGCCGCCGACCGCCGAACTGCGCCACGACCAGACCGATCAGGATTCGCTGCCGTCCTATGACGTGCTGGACGCAATTCTGCGCGTCCATGTCGATGGCGAGCAGTCGTCGGGCGAAATCATCGACCTTGGCTTCGATGCCGAGACGGTCAACCGGGTCTTGCGCCTGGTCAAGATCAACGAATGGAAACGCCGCCAGAGCGCGCCCGGCCCCAAGGTTTCCCGGCGGGCCTTCGGCCGCGAGCGGCGTTATCCGATCACCTCAGGCTGGACGCCCTAGGAACCTGTCGAACTCTGGTCGGCCGGGCTGCAAATCGCCGAAAAGCTGTCCTCGCGCAGCCGACAATCGCCTCGACCACCAAAGCCGGACAGGCTCCCAGGGGCCTGCGTAGGCGAAGCCCGACAGGCTCCCAGGTCAACGCTCGGTGGGATTGTTGCCGACGAACGGGATCAGCTTCCACCACCACCCGGCGCGATTGGGCCAGTTGCCCGACAGCCAGGGGTGCCCGGCATCGTTGAGTTCCAGCACGCGGCGCATATCATTGGCCAGCGTCTCCTCACCCAACCGGGCGTAGGATTCGGCCATCAGCGCCAGCGCGTCGTTCTGATGCTGGCTTTGCGGGTAGTTCTCGATGATGAACCTGCCGCGATTGGCGGCTGCCACAAAAGCGCCGCGCTTGAGGTAATACAGTCCGACGCCCAGCTCGTGGCGGGCCATCAGATTGCGCAGATAGACCATTCGCTGGCGGGCATCGCCGGCGTAGCGGCTGGATGGAAAGCGCTGCACGAGGATGGCGAAGTCATCGAAGCTTTGCCGTGTCGCGCCCTGGTCGCGCTGGGTCATGTCCAGGCGCGCGAAGCGTTCGAGGAAGATGTTCTCGCGGCTGAAGTTGATCAACGCCTTCAGGTAGTAGGCGTAATCGATGTGCCGGTGGGTCGGGTAGGTACGGATGAAACGGTTGAGCGATGAGGTTGCCTCGGCGGTATTGCCGCCCTTGAACTGGGCGTAGGCCAGGTCCAGGAAGGCCTGTTCGGTGAATTCGCCGAACGGGAAACGCGACACCAGCCGGCTGTAGTAGCGTGCGGCGCGCGAGTAGTTGCCGGCCATCAGCGCGTCCTTGCCCTCGGCGTACATCTCTTCGACGGGCAGCGTTTCCAGCGGATCCTGGCGGCCCCCGAACAGGCCGCAGCCGGCCAGCAGCAGCGAAAGCAGGGCAAGCACCAGCAGGCGATTGAAGGTCAGTGTCATATCGGATCAGGCTTCGACGCGATCGGAGATCGTTGGGGGGCCATAATAGACCATCGCCCAATCTGTGCGACAACGCGGACCCTACTGATGATGAACGATATTGCGTCCACCCCTGATCGAGACGTGTCCGATGAGGCGCTGGACGACGCCGACGACTTCGAATCGCTCAGCACCGAGGTGCCGATGGCGCTGGCCGGGCGTCGATTCGATCAGGTGCTGGCCGAGCTGTTCCCCGATTTTTCGCGCTCGCGGCTGACCGAGTGGGTCAAGACTGGCGCCGCGCTGCTCGATCAGCGCCAGGTCAAACCAAAGCAATCGGTACAGGGAGGCGAGCTGATCAACCTGCTGGTCAAGACCGAAACCCAGACCCACGCCGAGCCCGAGAACATCGCCCTGAACGTGCTGTATCAGGACGACAGCGTGATCGTGCTCGACAAGCCGGCCGGTCTGGTGGTGCATCCGGGGGCGGGCAATCCGCGCGGCACCCTGGTCAATGGCCTGCTGCATTTCGACCCGTCGCTGGCCGAGCTGCCGCGTGCCGGCATCGTGCATCGCCTGGACAAGGACACCTCGGGCGTGATGGTGGTCGCACGCACCTTGCGCGCCCATGCCGATCTGGTCGAGCAGTTGTCCGGGCGCGAGGTACAGCGCCACTACCTGGCGCTGGTCGCCGGCCCGATGATTGCCGGCGGCACCGTGGATGCGCCGATCGGCCGCCACCCGCGCGACCGCATCCGGATGGCGGTGGTCGGCAGCGGCCGGCCGGCGGTCACCCATTACCGGGTGTCGGAACGGTTTCGCGCCCACACGCTGGTCGAGTGCCGGCTGGAGACCGGGCGCACCCACCAGATCCGTGTGCACATGGCGCATATCCGCCACCCGATTGTCGGCGACCCGATCTATTCGCGGCTCACCCAGCCCAAGGGCGCCAGCGCCGAGCTGCTGGAGGTGTTGCGCAGTTTCAAACGACAGGCGCTGCATGCGCGGCATCTGGCGTTTCGTCATCCGGCGACCGGCGAGCCAGTCACCGCCGATGCCGCGATTCCGGCCGACATGCAGGCACTTCTGGCTGTGGTCCGGGCCGACACCCGTGCGCATGCGGCCACCGATTGAGCGATGAGCGGCGCTGCGCTGGCCGATGCGGCGGTACCCGGTCTGCTTCACGCGGATTGGCCGATGCCGGCCACGGTGCGCGCGTTCACAACGCTGCGCGGCCCGGTTGGCGCTTCGCTGCCGCCATTCGATCGGTTCAATCTGGGCTCGCGCTGTGGCGATGCTGCCGAGGCCGTCGTTGCGAATCGAAACCGGCTGGAGGCGCTGCTGCCTGAGCCGCCACGCTGGCTGAGGCAGGTTCATGGTGTCGAGGTGGCGGTCGAGCCGGGGCCGGACGAGCCCGAGGCCGATGCGGCGGTCACCCGCATGGCCGGGCGGCCGCTGGCCATCCTGACCGCCGACTGCCTGGCGGTGCTGTTCTGCAGCCGCGAAGGCGATGAGATTGCCGCCGCGCACGCCGGCTGGCGCGGCCTGTGCGCGGGCGTGCTGGAGCGCACGGTATCGAGCATGCACACCACGCCAGCCGACGTGCTGGCCTGGCTCGGCCCGGCCGCCGGTCCGTCGGCCTACGAGGTGGGCGATGCGGTGCGCCAGGCGTTTGTCGCGCAGGGCGACAGCGCGGCGGCCTTCACCGCCACCCGCGCGGGGCATTGGCTGTGCGATCTGTACGCTCTGGCCCGCCATCGCCTGGCCCGCGCCGGCGTGCACCGCGTGTTCGGCGGCGGTCTGTGCACGATTTCTGACCCCGCCCGGTTCTATTCCTATCGCCGCGACCCGGTTTGCGGGCGGATGGCCAGCGTGATCGTGCGGATGCCCGGCCCGTGAGTCCGGCCGGCTGAACCTTTCGAAACACGCCGTGTCTGAACCGGAGGTGCTGGCCCGATGACTGCGGGCTCAGCGCCGATTTCCGATGTCCCCGTCGACCGACAGACCGGGCACGCCCATCTTCGGTGGCCGGTCCAATTGCAGGACGATCATCGGCTCCGACTGGCGTTAAGTTTTTGTTGGGACGACGCCGGCATACTTCGCCCCCGAATTTCTACCGCTGCTTTCCATGGTTCGTTTATTTGCAATCTTGCTCGTGCTGCTGTTCGGCGTTGCGCTGGTCGCGGCGCCGGCGTCGGGCCGTGTGCCACAGGCCGATCCGCCGGAGTCCTCGGAATACGCCGCCGCGCAGGCCGAAGCCAGCCGGTGGCTGGCGCGAAGCCGCGATCACCTGGCGGCCGGCGAGACCGAGTCCGCGTTGGCTTCGGCCCAGCGAGCCATTGCGCTGGCGCCGCGCCGTCCCGAAACGCATCTGATGCTGGCCAATGCCTACCGTGCCCGGATCGCCGGGAGCGGTGCGTATCGCCAGCTCATTCTGGCCCGGCAGATTCGCGAGGCCCTGCAGGCAGCGGTCGCGCTGGAAAGCGTCGGCGCCGAAGCGCATCTCGCCCTAATGCGGTTTCACCTGCGCGCTCCGGCTCTGGTCGGCGGCAGCCGGCGCGAGGCCGGCAAGCTGGCCGACATCATCGTGCAGCGCGACCCGGTGCGCGGCGCCCTGGCGCTGGGTCTGCTGGCGCAATCGGAGGGTGATGCCGAACTCGCGCTGGCACAGTTCGAGCGTGCCGATCTGCGGGCGCCGGCCGCCGGACCCTTGCGCAGGCTGGTCGTCGATCTGCTCGGCCAAAGCCTCGAGCAATCGGGTCGCTGGCGGGCGGCCGGGGTGCTCTATGCGCAAAGCGTGGACGCCGACCCCGACTTCGCCGAAGGCTGGTTCGGCCTCGGCCGGGTTGCCGCCGAGACCGGCGACCACCTGCCGCAGGGCATCGCCGCTCTCGAACGTTACCTCGCCTTGCCGCACCAGGCCGGGCAGCCGGCTGCCGAGGAGGCGCACTACCTGCTCGGGAGCATTTACCTTCAGCTCGCCCATGCCGATCAGGCGCGAGCCCAGTTCCGCCTGGCACTGGCGCTCGACCCCCAGCATGCGGAAGCCCATCGGGCGCTCGAGGCGCTCTGATCGATCCGCATCTGGCGTGCTTCCGGGTTCGCGACCATTGATTCATCCGCCTTCTGCCCGCATCTGATAGCCATCGGCGGCAGCGCCGCCTCCAGATAGCGGAGAACTCCGATGCGGATGGACAAACTCACCTCGCGCTTCCAGCAGGCGCTTTCCGATGCGCAGTCGCTGGCGGTCGGGCGCGATCACAACCTGATCGAACCGGCCCACCTGCTGGTCGCCTTGATCGACCAGACCGGCGGCAGCACCCGGCCTTTGCTGGCGCAGGCCGGCGTGAACGTGCCGCTGCTGCGCGAACGCCTGGGCGAGGTGCTGGAAAAACTGCCCAAGGTGTCCGGTCAGGACGGCAGCGTCACGGTTTCCAACGACCTGGGCCGGCTGCTCAACGTGACCGACAAGCTGGCCCAGCAGCGCGGCGATGCCTATATCGCCAGCGAGCTGTTCGTGCTGGCCTGCATCGACGACAAGGGCCCCACCGGGCAGGCGCTGAAGGCGGCCGGCGCCGACCGGGCGCGCATCGAGGCCGGGATCGACACGTTGCGGGGCGGCGAGAAGGTGCAGTCGGAGAACGCCGAGGAGCAGCGTCAGGCGCTGGAGAAGTACACCATCGACCTCAATGCCCGCGCCGAGAGCGGCAAGCTGGATCCGGTGATCGGCCGCGACGAGGAAATCCGCCGCACCATCCAGGTGCTCCAGCGCCGCACCAAGAACAACCCGGTGCTGATCGGCGAGCCGGGCGTCGGCAAGACCGCCATCGTCGAAGGGCTGGCGCAGCGCATCGTCAATGGCGAAGTGCCCGAGAGCTTGCGCAACAAGCGGGTGCTCAGCCTGGACATGGGCGCATTGATCGCCGGCGCCAAGTTTCGCGGTGAATTCGAGGAGCGACTCAAGGGCGTGCTCAACGATCTGGCCAAGCAGGAAGGCCAGGTGATCCTGTTCATCGATGAACTGCACACCATGGTCGGCGCCGGCAAGGCCGAGGGCGCGATGGATGCCGGCAACATGCTCAAGCCGGCGCTGGCGCGCGGCGAGCTGCACTGCGTGGGCGCCACCACGCTGGACGAATACCGCAAGTACGTGGAAAAGGATGCCGCCCTGGAGCGCCGCTTCCAGAAGGTGCTGGTCGGCGAGCCGACGGTCGAAGACACCATTGCCATCCTGCGCGGCCTCAAGGAACGCTATGCGGTTCACCACGGCGTGGAGATCACCGATCCGGCCATTGTTGCCGCAGCCACGCTTAGTCATCGCTACATCGCCGACCGTCAGCTGCCCGACAAGGCCATCGACCTGATGGACGAGGCGGCCAGCCGCATCCGCATGGAGATCGACTCCAAGCCCGAAGAAATGGACCGCATGGAGCGTCGGCTGATCCAGCTCAAGATCCAGCGCGAGGCGCTGAAAAAGGAGAAGGACGAAGAGTCCCGGCAGCGGCTGACCGATCTGGAGTCGGAGATCGACGCGCTGGAGCGCAAATTCAATGATCTGGAGGAAATCTGGAAAGCCGAGAAGGCCACCCTGACTGGCGCCACCCGGGTGAAGGAGCAGATCGAGCAGCTGCGGATCGAGCTCGACGCCGCGCTGCGCCGCCAGGACATGGCGCGCGCCTCGGAAATCCAGTACGGCCAGTTGCCCGAGCTGGAACGTCAGCTCAAGGCCGCCCAGGAAGTCGAGCAGAAAGGCTTCACCCTGCTCCAGGACAAGGTGACCGCCGAGGAGATCGCCGAGGTGGTCAGCCGCTGGACCGGCATTCCGGTCTCCAAGATGCTCGAAGGCGAGCGCGAAAAGCTGCTGAAGATGGAGGACGCGCTGCACGCCCGGGTGATCGGTCAGCACGAGGCGGTCAAGGCAGTGTCCGACGCGATTCGCCGCTCGCGCGCCGGCCTGTCCGACCCCAACCGTCCGAACGGCTCGTTCCTGTTTCTCGGACCCACCGGCGTGGGCAAGACCGAGCTGTGCAAGGCGCTGGCCTCGTTCCTGTTCGATACCGAAGAGGCCATGGTGCGCATCGACATGAGCGAGTTCATGGAGAAGCACTCGGTGGCCCGCCTGATCGGCGCGCCCCCCGGTTACGTGGGCTACGAGGAAGGCGGCTACCTCACCGAAGCGGTGCGCCGTCGGCCGTATTCGGTGTTGCTGCTCGATGAAGTCGAGAAGGCCCATCCGGACGTGTTCAACATCCTGCTGCAGGTGCTCGACGACGGTCGGCTGACCGACGGGCAGGGCCGCACGGTGGATTTTCGCAACACCGTGATCGTGATGACCTCCAACCTGGGCTCGAACCTGATTCAGGAGCTGTCCGGCGACGACAGCCCCGAGTCCTACACCCAGCTCAAGGCGGCGGTGATGGGCGCCGTGCAGAACCATTTCCGCCCGGAGTTCATCAACCGGCTGGACGAGATCGTGGTGTTCCACTCGCTGGCCAAGGCGCAGATTCGCGAGATCGCCCGCATCCAGACTCAGCACCTGCAAAAGCGGCTGGCCGAACGGCAGATCCGGCTGGAGCTGGACGATTCGGCGCTGGCCCTGTTGGGCAATGTCGGTTTCGACCCGGTCTACGGCGCCCGACCGCTCAAGCGGGCCATCCAGCAGCAGCTGGAAAACCCGCTGGCCTCACGCATCCTGCGCGGCGATTACACCGCCGGCGACGTGATCCGCGTCGAGGCGCAAGGCAGCGAGCTGGCGTTCAAGCTTGCTTGAGGTGGGCGGCAACCCGCGCGCCGTGCCGACCGTTTCCCGGCGGCGGTTTCTAGCGGGGTTGGGCGCCGGATGCCTGTCGGCCTGTGCCCGACAGAGCGGATTGCCGACCGAACGCGTGCTGTTCGTCGGTAACAGCCTCACCTACCGCAACGACCTGCCAGCGCACTTCGCCCGACTGGCGACTTTGGCGCTGGGCCGGCCGGTGCATGCGGAAATGTTGGCGCAGGGCGGTTACCGTCTGGAACAGCATCTGGCCGATGGCGGCGTACAGCGCGAGCTGGCCGGCGGGCGCTATACGGCGCTGGTGCTGCAGGAGTGGGGACGCGGACTGCTTTGCGACGAGGGCTTCAAGCGTTTCGGATTCACCTGCGTCGAGTCGCACGCTGCTCATCGCGAGCTGGTGGCCGCAGCCAGCCGGACCCGGGCCCGCAGCGTACTGCTCGGTTCCTACAGCAGCACCTACATCGAGGATGCTCTCGAGCTGGCCAGAGTGGAGGCTGCGTTGGCCAGGACCTTGGACATGCTTCATGTCGGGTTGGGCGATCTGCCTCGGCTTCGATCGGCGCATCCTGAGCTGTTGTGGCTGGATCCGGAAGATGGCCAACATCCCGGGGCGGATCTCACAGTGCTGATGGCTCTGCGCACGGTTGGCGTGCTTTATCGCACGATGCCGCCCGCCGACACGACGGTCATTCGTTACAACGACTATCGTGGTCCGGGAAGTCCGCGCGCGGGACGGCTGACTTCTGTCCAAGGTCTGCAAACCGGGCGCGGCGAGCGGCGTCTGTCCGCGCTGGATATGGAATTGCGCTTGCGTCTTGCGGAGCTGTCCCGCCGAGTGGGTGTCGACTGAATGGCGCGGATCAGCCGCTCCTCGGGGCTGAACGAAACGGCGGAAGTGCTGTGGCGGCCGCGATTAGGCGCATCGAGCGCCGCTCACGACACAGTCATTGAGGCGAGAACCTCCACGCGGGCCGAAACCGTGCCCCGGGCGACGGGTAGAATGGCCGGATGATTTCCTTTCGAAACTTTGCCCTGCGTCGGGGCCAGCTTCAGTTGCTCAAGGGTGTGGATATCACCCTGTACGCCGGTTGGCGGGTGGGCGTGATCGGCCGTAACGGCTGCGGGAAATCGTCGCTTTTCGCGGCCATTCGTGGCGAGTTGGAGGCCGATGAGGGTGAATTGGACATGCCGAGCAAAGTCCGCATGGCCAGTGTCGCCCAGGAAACGCCTTCGTTGCCGGACGCGGCCCTGGACTTCGTGATTTCCGGCGATGCGGTGGTCCATGCCGCGATTCGCGCCGAGGCCGAGGCCATGCGCGCCGAGGACTGGGAGGCGGTGGCCGAGGCCCACCACCGGCTGGAAGAAGTGGGCGGCTACGACGCCAGCGCCCGGGCCGGGCGACTGCTGCACGGCCTGGGCTTTCCGGCCGAAACCCATCAGCGGCCGGTTTCGGAGTTTTCCGGCGGCTGGCGGGTGCGGTTGAATCTGGCCCGCGCCCTGATGACGCCATCCGACTTGTTGTTGCTCGATGAGCCGACCAACCATCTCGACCTCGATGCCGTGCTGTGGCTGGAACAGTGGCTGCTGAAGTACCCCGGCACGCTGCTGTTGATCTCGCATGATCGCGAGTTTCTCGACGGCGTTTCCACCCACACCCTGCACCTGCATGAGGGCCGCGCAAAGCTCTACACCGGCGACTACACCGCCTTCGAGCGCCAGCGCGCCGAACACCTGCGCCAGCAGCAGATTGCATTCGAGAAAGAGCAGGTTGAACGCGCCCATCTGCAAAGCTTCATCGACCGCTTCAAGGCCAAGGCCAGCAAGGCTCGGCAGGCACAGTCGCGCGTCAAGCGACTGGCCAAGCTGGTCGGCACCGAGGCAGTGCGTGCCGAGCGGGCGTTGCACATCGAATTTTCCGAACCGGCCAAGCTGCCCTTTTCGCTGATCCAGCTCAACGGCGTGGACGCAGGCTATCGCGCCAACGTCCGCTACGAGCAACCGGACGAAGCGCTGCCGGGCGAGCCGCACGACAGCGCAAGCCGGGATGCCGTGGTGCTGCATGAGGTGGGCTTTGCCCTGGAGGCGGGTGATCGGGTGGCGCTGCTCGGGCCCAATGGTGCCGGTAAATCGACCTTGGTAAAGACCCTGGTTGGTGTGCTTCCCGTGCTGTCCGGCGAGCGCGCGGCGCATCCGGACCTGCGCATCGGCTACTTCGCCCAGCACACCGTCGAGAGTCTGCGCGAGGGCGCCAGTCCGATCGACCATCTGCGCGATATTTCGCCCGAGACTGCCACCCAGGAGTTCCGCAACTTTCTGGGTCGCTGGTTCTTTCCCGGTGACCGGGCATTCGAGCCGGTCGATAATTTTTCAGGAGGCGAGCGCGCCCGACTGGCGCTGGCGCTGATTGCCTGGCAGCGGCCCAATGTGCTGTTGCTCGATGAACCGACCAACCATCTGGACCTGGACATGCGCGAAGCGCTGGCCGAGGCGCTGGCGGTGTTTTCCGGCGCCATCGTGCTGGTCTCGCACGACCGGCACCTGATCGGCCTGGTCTGCGACCGGTTCTGGCGGGTGGCCGACGGCCGGGTGGAAGAGTTCGACGGCGATCTTGACGGCTACGCTGCGTGGTTGCGCAGCCGCTCCGCTGAGCCGCGCCAAGAGTCGGCCACCGCCAAGCGCGAAGTCAAACCGGCGGCAAAGCCCGTGGTCGACGACAGGCAGGTCAAACGCCAGCGCACCCGGCTCCAGCAGATCGAGGCGCGGATGACCCAGATCGAAGCGGAGACCGGCGCCATTGCCGACCGGCTGGCCGATCCGAAGGTGTACGGCAACAGCGCCGAACTGGCCCGTCTGGGTCAGCAACAGTCGGCGCTGGCCAGCGAACGCCAGGGCCTGGAAGCCGAGTGGGAATCGCTGTACGGGGCGCTGGAAGCGAGCTGAACCGGGCCGGTTTGGCCGGCTCAATCGACCAGAAAGTACTCCACCGTGCTCACCACGCGGATCGCCTTCACCTGCGGCGAGCCCTGGTCGCGATCAGTGATGTTGATCTGGCCCTGATTGGCGCTTCGGATGGCGCCGACCCGCGCGCCGGAATCGGTGGCGAACTGTTCGGCGGCGGCCCGCGCGTTGGCGGTTGCTTCGGCGATCAGCCCGGGCTTGATGTCGTTGAGCCGGGTGTACTCGAATTGCGGATAGCCGCCTTCGGCCAGCAGCACACCCGAGGCGACCAGCTCGCCGCTGCGGCGCAGGGCCTCCAGCGCGCGGGCCACGTGCGCGGTGCGCAGGGTGACGGTATTGGAATAGCGGTAGCGCTCGCGCGGCTGGTTTTCGCCCCAGGCATAGGCGGCGCGGTCTTCCAGGCGCGGCGGCGAGACCATGATCTCCTCGGCGTCGAAGCCGGCCAACGTGAAGAACGCGCGTATCGCTTCGGTATTGGCATCCAGTTGACGCTGGACTTCGAGCAGGTCGTTGCCGGTGACCGCGTGCGGCAGCGGCCAGACCACGCGGTCGGCCTCCACCTCACGCTCGGCCAGCCCCTTGACCACCACGTAGCGGTCATCGGTGCGGAACTTGGCCAGGCCCTGCGCGGCCAGCCAGCCGCCGGCAGCCAGGCCGAGGGCAATCAGCAGGGCGGCGAGCGGGCCGACCACCGGGGTGTCATTGCGGGCCATGGGCGTGTTCCGTCGGAGTTCGGGCCAGTGTAGCCACGCTCGAGATTTCCGTGTCGGGGCTGGCATCCGGCCGTCGGCAACCGTTCAGCAATCTTGAAACACGGCCGCTCATGCCCCACATTGCCATCGGTTCCGTTCCGGTTTCTTTCTGCCATGCCGATCTACGCCTTTGAATGCACCGCCTGCGGCCACTCCTTCGAGCGCCTGCAGCGGCTCGCCGATGCTGATCCCACAGAATGCCCCGCCTGTGACGCAGCCCAGATTCGCCGCCAGCTCACCGCGCCCGCCTTCCGGTTGGCCGGCAGCGGCTGGTACGAGACCGATTTCAAGCGCGATGGCGAGAAGAAGCGCAACCTGGCCGGCGATTCCAGCGGCGAAGGCGGTGCGGCCAAGGCCGACTCGGGTGGCAAGGCCGACGGTGCCAAGCCCGATGCCGGCAAAGCCGATGCGACGAAGAAGGAATCTCCAGCCGTCGCCAAGGCGGAAGCCAAGCCCGCCGCATCCCCTGCGTCGACGCCCAGTGCCGGCTGATCCGGTGCCTGCGGTTCGCTGATCGCGCCGTAGGCCGCTATTGCAAAGACGCTCGCCGGTTGCGGCTCGCCTCGCTTGCGCGCAGCTCCGGTCTGTCGGCGACGGATCGGCCGGCATTGCCGGCACCTGCCGGCAGGGCTAAGGTGCTGGCATGAAAACCCTTTCGCTCCGATCCACCTTCGCTGCCGGCAGCCTGCTGCTGGCTCTCTCGCTGGCCGCGTGCGGGCCGACCGCGCCGCCGTCGGCGGACTCGACAGAAACGACCACGCCACAGACTCGGCATGAGGTCGCGGCGGTCGATGTTTTCCTGGCCCGGTTGGCCAGCCACTGCGGCCAGGCATTCGCCGGGCGCATTCTCGCCGATGAGCCGCCGCAGCCCGACAACGCATTTGCCGAAAAGCCGCTGATCATGCACGTGCGCGAATGCGGCAGCGCCGAGATCAAGATCCCCTTTCACGTCGGCGATGACCGTTCACGCACTTGGGTGCTGACCCGCACCGCCGACGGGCTGCGCCTGAAGCACGACCATCGCCATGCCGACGGCAGCGACGATGAGTTGACGCTTTATGGCGGCGACACAGCGGCTCCGGGCACCGAGGTCCGTCAGGAGTTTCCGGTCGATGCGTACTCCATCGAAATGTTCGAACGCCTGGGCTATGAGGCTTCGGTAACCAACACCTGGGCGATGGAGGTGGTGCCGGGCGAGCGCTTTCTGTACGAACTCTCGCGGCCCAATGGACGCCTGTTCCAGGTCGAGTTCGATCTGAGCGCGCCGGTCGCGCCTCCGCCGGCGCCTTGGGGCCACGAGTAGGCCGCCGACACGAGCAGGCCGTCGGCCAGCCATCGGCAGGCCATCGCCACGGCGCGCGCGTTAAACTAGCGGGCTATCCGGCGCGGTTGCCGGAATCCAGCCCGGAGCTTTCATGCGCACCCATTACTGTGGCCTCATCGACGAGCGCCTGATCGGCCAGACCGTCACCCTGTGCGGCTGGGCCGACGTCGCCCGCAATCTCGGCGGCGTCTGTTTCATCGACCTTCGCGACCACGAGGGTATCGTCCAGGTGGTCGCCGAGCCGGGCGATGAGGCCTACGCCAGCGCGGCCGAAGTGGGCTACGAGGACTGCCTGCGGATCACCGGTGTGGTGCGCGCCCGGCACAGCGTCAACGACAAGCTGCGCAGCGGCAAGGTGGAGCTGGTCGCCGGCCGGATCGAGTTGCTCAACAAGGCGCGCGACCTGCCGTTCCACTTTCACGAGAATCCAGCCGAAGAGCTGCGCCTGAAGTATCGTCACCTCGACCTTCGCCGACCGCCGATGCAGGCCATGATGCGCAAGCGCGGCGCGCTGGTATCGGCATTGCGCCGCTATCTGGATGCCGCCGGCTTTCAGGACATCGAAACCCCGATTCTCACCAAGGCCACCCCGGAGGGGGCGCGCGATTATCTGGTGCCCTCGCGGGTGCATGGCGGCGAGTTTTTCGCGCTGCCGCAGTCGCCGCAGTTGTTCAAGCAGCTGCTGATGATGGCCGGATTCGATCGCTACTATCAGATTGCTCGCTGCTTCCGCGATGAAGACCTGCGCGCCGACCGCCAGCCCGAGTTCACTCAGCTCGACATGGAGTTCGCCTTCGTGGCAGAGCGCGACGTGCAGGATTTTGTCGAGGCGATGTTGCGCCATGTGCTGCGCGAGGTGCAGGGCGTCGAACTGGCCGATCCGTTCCCGCGCATGACCTGGAACGAGGCCATGCGCCGCTACGGCTCGGACAAGCCCGATCTGCGCATCGACCTGGAGCTGATCGATATCGCCGAGCACGTCGCCGGTTGCGAATTCAAGGTGTTCACCGACTGGGCCAACGCCGAGGGCGGCCGGGTCGCCGCGCTGCGCGTGCCGGGCGGCGCCAGCCTGAGCCGCAAGCAGATCGACGATTACGCCGCGCATGCCGCCAAGTACGGCGCCAAGGGCCTGGCCTGGATGAAGGTGGACGACCCCGCCAAGGGCCGGGAAGGCATCAATTCGCCGATCGCCAAGTTCCTCGACGACGCCACCCTGGCCAGCGTGCTGGCCGCGGTGCAGGCCGAAGCCGGCGACATCGTGCTGTTCGGCGCCGGCCCGTTCAAGACCGTGTGCGACTTCATGGGCGCGCTGCGCCTGAAACTCGGTCAGGATCTGGGACGGGTGGAAAACGCCTGGCGGCCGCTGTGGGTCACCGATTTTCCGATGTTCGAGTACGACGCCGAGGCCGGTCGATTCGTTGCCCTGCATCATCCGTTCACCGCGCCGGCGGTCGACGACGAAGCCGAGCTGCGCGCCAACGCCCATCATGCCGTCAGTCGTGGTTATGACATGGTGCTCAACGGCAACGAGATCGGTGGCGGGTCGATCCGTATCCACCGGCCGGACATGCAGAGCGCGGTGTTCGAACTGCTCGGCATCGGGGCCGAGGAAGCCCGCGCCAAGTTCGGCTTCCTGCTCGATGCGCTGCGCATGGGTGCGCCGCCGCACGGCGGTATCGCCTTCGGCATCGACCGCATTGCGGCGCTGCTGGCCGGCACCGACTCGATCCGCGACGTGATCGCCTTCCCCAAGACCACCAGCGCGCAATGCCTGATGACCGACGCCCCGTCGCCGGTCACCGAGGCACAGCTGAAGGAACTGCACGTGCGAACCGTGGTCGATTGAAGCTCTCGGTAACCGGAAATCCCATCTTCTCAAGGCCCGGTGTGGGCATGGCCGACGCCATGTCCACACGGCAGCAGGGGCCGACCCTGCTGCCGTGACCCGACATGTAAGCCAGGGCACGGCGGTCGGGGCGCCGATGGATGCCGTGTCAAGACACGTACGGCATTTTCGGCAGGCTGCCGCTCAGCCCGGCTCTGCCAGACTATCGCCATGACCACGGAGCCACGGATGAACCCGATCGTTATCCTGATTCACGGCCTGTGGTTGCGCGCCTGGACGCTTGGCCGCCTGGGCGCGCAACTGCGCAAGTCCGGCTACGAATGCCGCCGGTTCGATTACGCCAGTATTTTCCGAAGCCCGAAGCCGGCGTTGGAAAGCCTGGCCGACGTCATTCGCGACTGCCCAACGCCGCCGCATCTGGTCGGGCACAGCCTGGGCGGCATGCTGGCGGTGGAGGCGCTGCGCAAGTCCCCGGAGATCGCTACCGGACGTGTGGTCTGCTTGGGATCACCGCTGGCCGGAAGCCAGGCAGCGGCGTCGATGGCCGATAAGCCGGGGTTGCGGCGCCTGTTGGGGCACTATTCGGCACTGCTGGCCGATGGCCTGGACCACGTGCCCGAAGGCCGCGAGGTTGGCATGATCGCCGGTCGTCTGGGCGTCGGCCTGGGCCGGGTGTTCGGTGCATTCGACGGTCCGCACGACGGCACCGTTTCGGTGGCCGAAACCCGCATACCCGGCCTTGCCGACCACTGCACCGTTGCCGCCAGTCACAGCGGCCTGCTGATGTCCTCCGAGGTCGGTCGGCAGGCCCGGCAATTTCTCTCCGAAGGGAAATTCTGCAGCGATCCGGCCTGACGCCAGTCGTTCGCCGAGCCGGTCGCCAAGCCTGATTCGACATCCACGCGGGGATGTTGGACGCGCCGCCGGGTGCCGGGCACCGAGGTCAACGGGTATCATGGCGCGATCCCTTCATCACGGAACGCAATTGCATGGCCGGTCATTCCAAATGGGCCAATATCCAGCATCGCAAGAACGCGCAGGATTCCAAGCGCGGCAAGGTATTCACCAAGATCATTCGCGAAATCAGCGTGGCCGCGCGCATGGGCGGCGGCGATCCCGCGACCAACCCGCGGCTGCGCCTGGCGGTCGACAAGGGCCTGACCGCGAACATGAACAAGGACAACATCGAGCGCGCCATCAAGAAGGCCACCGGCGAGCTGGAAGGTGTGAACTACGAGGAAATCCGCTTCGAGGGCTATGCGCCCGGCGGCGTGGCGGTGATCGTCGATACCATGACCGACAACCGCAACCGGACGGTGTCCGATGTGCGTCATGCGTTCAGCAAGTTCGGCGGCAATCTGGGGACCGACGGCTCGGTCGCCTTCATGTTCAACAAGCTGGGTGTGCTCAGCTATGCGCCGGGTAGCGATGAAGAGCGCATCACCGAGGCCGCCATCGAGGCCGGCGCCGACGATGTGGTGGTGTATCCCGATGATGGTTCGATCGATGTGCTTTGCGCGCCGGAGGCATTCGAACAGGTCAAGGCCGCGATGCAGGCCGCCGGCCTCTCGCCGGACGAAGCCGAGGTGACCATGCGCGCCGACAACACCATCGCCGTGGAGGGCGATACCGCCAAATCGGTCGCCAAGCTGCTCGACTGGCTGGAGGACATCGACGACGTGCAGGAGGTCTACTCCAACGCCGAGCTGGGCGAGGGCGCCTACGAGTGAAGCCGGGCATCAGCATCCGGGCACGGCTCAGCGACCGCCGCATGGCGGCCCGCGGCTTCGTTTCGCCCGGCCGAGTTGCGGGGTTCGATGCCCGCGAGTTTTGCTTCCGCGCTTCGACATCAGGCGTGTGCAGGGCGGCTTCGACCGCGTACAACCAAGCCGCCGCGCTGTGACTCATCCCGAATCCCGAAATCCGACTCGCAAGGCCGCGACGTCCTGCGTGCGCATCCTGGGCATCGATCCAGGCTCGGTACGCACCGGCATCGGGATCGTCGAGGCGGATGGTCAGGGCCAGTGCCGGCATCTGCACCACGCCGCCTTGCATGTCGGCGGCGACGATGATTTCCCGCGCCGGCTCAAGGCGATCTTCGATGGCATCCAGGCGCTGATCGACATCTGGCGACCGGACGAGATGGCGATCGAGCGGGTGTTTCTGGCCAAGAATCCGGACTCAGCGCTGAAGCTCGGCCAAGCACGCGGCGCGGCCATCTGCGCGGTGGTGGTGCACGACATTCCGGTGCTGGAATACTCGCCGATGCAGATCAAGAACGCGGTGGTTGGCCGGGGCGTGGCTGACAAGGCGCAGGTTCAGCACATGGTCGGCGTGCTGCTGAGTCTGACCGGGAAACTACAGGCCGATGCGGCCGATGCGCTGGCGGTGGCGATCACCCACGCCCATTCGCGAACCCTGGCCGAACGCACCGGCACCGTGGCCTCGGCCCTGCTGCGCCGGCGCGGTCGGCGCTGAGCGTTTCCGGCCACCATGCAAATCCCCAATCCCCAATCCCCAATCCCGGCCTTCGAATGATCGGACGACTCAAAGGGACGCTCATACACAAGCAGCCGCCCTGGCTGGTGATCGACGTACATGGCGTCGGCTATGAGCTGGAGGCGCCGATGAGCACCTTCTACGACCTGCCCGAGACCGGTCGCGAAGTCAGTCTCTACACCCACTATGCGCAAAAGGAAGACTCGGTCTCGCTGTACGGGTTTCTCAAGGAATCCGAGCGCCGATTGTTCCGCGATGTCCAGAAAGTGACCGGTATCGGCGCCAGGATTGCCCTGGCGGTGCTGTCCGGCGTCAGCGTCGACGACTTCGCCAGGTTGGTGCAGTCGGGCGACGTGACCGCGCTGACCCGCATCCCCGGCATCGGCAAGAAGACCGCCGAGCGCATGGTGGTGGAACTGCGCGACCGGGCCAGCGCCTTCGGAGAAGCCGCCGTGCTCGCCGGCGCCGCCGGCCCGGTGCCCTCCGACCCGATCACCGAAGCCCTCGCCGCGCTCCAGCAGCTGGGCTACAAGCCCGCCGAAGCCGCCCGCCTGGCAGAAAAGGTCAAGGCCGACGGCGACGACGCCGAAGCCATCATCCGCAAGGCCCTCAAGTCCGCGCTGCGGACGTGAGAGCTGGGGAGCGGGATTGGGGAGTTGGGATTCGGGAATCGGGAATCGTCGAAGCGATTGCTGCGGTGCGCCGTGCAAGGGCCTAAACTGCCGTGGTGCAGGTTGCCGCCAAGGTCGCGGTCCCAACGTCCCTCTTGAGGGCAACCATCGGACTGCACTGAATCCCGAATCCCGAATCCCGATTCCCGAATCCCGGCCCCAATGACCTCCCGCCTGATCTCCTCCGAAGAAGAACCCGACGACGCCCGCCTGGAGGCATCGATCCGACCGCGTCGGCTGGACGAGTACCTCGGACAGGCGGCGGTGCGCGAGCAGATGCAGATCTACATCGAGGCGGCCAAGCGGCGCGGCGAGGCGATGGATCACGTATTGATCTTCGGGCCGCCGGGGCTCGGCAAGACCACGCTGTCGCATGTGATCGCCAACGAGCTGGGCGTCAACATGCGCCAGACCTCCGGGCCGGTGATCGAGCGGGCCGGCGACCTGGCGGCGCTTCTGACCAACCTGCAACCGCACGATGTGCTGTTTGTCGATGAAATCCATCGTCTGTCGCCGGTGGTCGAGGAAATCCTCTATCCGGCCATGGAGGATTACCAGATCGACATCATGATCGGCGAAGGACCGGCCGCGCGATCGATCAAGCTCGACCTGCCGCCGTTCACCCTGATCGGCGCCACCACGCGCGCCGGGCTGCTGACCAGCCCGCTGCGCGATCGGTTCGGCATCGTCCAGCGGCTGGAGTTTTATTCGCCGGAGGAACTGACCGCCATCGTTCGGCGTTCTTCGCGGATTCTCGATATCGCCTGCGATCCGAAGGGCGCGGCCGAGATTGCCCGGCGTTCGCGCGGTACGCCGCGCATCGCCAACCGGCTGTTGCGCCGGGCGCGGGATTTCGCCCAGGTAAAGGCCGACGGCACCATCACCCTGGATGTCGCTCATGCCGCGATGGCGTTGGTGAAGGTCGATGCCGAGGGTTTCGACGACCTCGATCGCCGACTGCTGAACACGATCATCGAGAATTTCGAGGGCGGGCCGGTAGGCGTGGAATCCCTGGCTGCCGCCATCGGCGAGGATCGCGGCACCATCGAAGACGTGCTGGAGCCGTTCCTGATCCAGCAGGGTTACATGATCCGCACCGCGCGCGGACGCATGGTGACCCGCAAGGCCTGGCTGCATCTGGGCCTGAAGCCACCCGCGCGGCCCGGCGCAGCCGATCTCTTCGAGGAGGCGGCCGGGTGAGCAGCGGCGGTTTCGCCTTTGTCTGGCCCGCGCGGGTTTACTGGGAGGACACCGACGCCGGCGGCGTGGTGTATCACGCCAGCTATCTGCGTTTCCTGGAGCGCGCGCGCACCGAATGGCTGCGCGCGATGGGCGTTCACCAGCAACAGATGCGCGACGATTTCGACCGCGTGCTGGTGGTGCGTTCGATGCAGATCGACTTCCACAAGCCGGCCCGGCTCGACGATCAGCTTGCAGTCAGCGTTGGCCTGATTGAATGCCGACGGGCAAGTCTGGTCATGACCCAGGCCATCCACAACGGCGACACCCTGCTGCTGCAAGCGCGGGTGCGCGCGGCGTGCGTGGCCGCCAGCGATTTTCGACCAAGACCCCTGCCCGAGGCGGTGTGCTCGGCCCTGATTTCCACGGAGAGTGTTGAATGAGCGTTTCCCTGATGCTGCTGCCGATGCTGACCCAGGCCGCCGGAGCCGTTGTTCCGCTGGCCGAAACCGGCGCTGCCACCCTCATTCCGCAAGCCGGGCAGGGGCTGAATTACTGGCACTTGATCATGGAGGCCAGCCTGCCGGTCAAGGCGGTGATGCTGCTGCTGGTGTTCGCCTCGGTGGCCTCGTGGACGATCATCTTCCGCAAGCAGAAGGTGCTTGGCACCGCGCTGGAAGAATCGGAAAGCTTCGAGGACCGGTTCTGGTCGGGCATCGACCTCAACAAGCTCTATCAGGAAGCCAGCGATCGCACCCGCGATGTCCGTGGCCTGGAGTCGATATTCGAGGCCGGTTTCACCGAATTCGGACGGCTGCGCGAGAAGCGCGGCATCGATTCGCGCACCCAGCTCGAAGGCGCGCAGCGGGCGATGCGCGCCCACGCCGCGCGCGAGATCGACGATCTCGAACACAATCTCGAGTTCCTCGCCAGCGTCGGCTCGATCAGCCCCTATGTCGGCCTGTTCGGCACGGTGTGGGGCATCATGATCAGCTTCCAGAGCCTGGCCAGCATGAAGGAGGCGACCATCGCCACCGTTGCGCCGGGCATCTCCGAGGCGCTGATCGCCACCGCCATGGGCCTGTTCGCGGCCATCCCGGCGGTCTGGGCCTACAACCGTTTCGCCACCAAGGTCGAACGCATCAGCGTGCGCTACGAAGCGTTCGCCGAAGAGTTCAGCTCGATCCTCCAGCGCCAGGCGCATCTGGATTGATGCAGGGATTCGGGATTCGGGAATTGGGAATTGGGAATCGCAAAAGCCTGCTACCCACCGGTCCTCGGCTGTGTTGGCTTCACGCGTTGAATCCGCAGGTCGCGCGCGGCTGCACTCCCCCATTCCCCATTCCCGATTCCCCATTCCCAGCCATTCAGCCTCCGACCCGCCCGAGTAATCAACCGCCATGTCGATCCGCCTCAGAAAGCGTCTGAAGCTCAAAAACGAGATCAACGTCGTGCCCTACATCGACGTGATGCTGGTGCTGTTGATCATCTTCATGGTCACCGCGCCGCTGCTCAATCTGGGCGTGGACATCGAGCTTCCGCAGGCCGATGCCAAGCCGCTGGAGCAGCAGAGGGATGAGCCGGTGATGGTCGATGTGACCGCCGACGGCCGGCTGTTTCTCACCTTGCGCGATGCCGAACCCGAGGAAATCGAAGCGGGTGTGCTGGAAGCCAAGGTACGGGCGTTCGTTGGCCAGAATCCGACCACCCCGGTGTTCATCCGGGCCGACGCCACGGTCGACTACGGCACGGTTTATCAGGCGATGACCGTTCTGCAGCAGGCCGGCGTGCCGCGCGTGGGCATGGTCAGTCAGCCGGTCAAGGACGCGCGCTAAGCCGATGCGCGAAACCCCGGCCGACACCTTTCGAGCATTGCTGTATGCGCTGGCCTTCCACGTGCTGGCGCTGCTGGTGATGATCGGCGGTCTGTGGTGGACCCGCACCAGTGCGCCGCTGTCGGTTGCCGGCGACCCGATCGAAGCCGTTTTGATCACCGATGCCGGCGGCTTGCCGCCGCGCCCGGCCGCCGCGCAACAGGATGTCACTGCCGCCGCGCCGCCGCCGCAGCCGCGCCCCGAACCCCGCCCGCAGCGCGCCGAGACGCCGCCGCAACCGGTCCCGCAGCAGCCGCCACCGCGTCCGGACACCCGTGAGCAAGAGCGCGCCGCGCTGGCGCTAAAGCAGGCCGAGGAGCGCGCCGAACGCGAGCAGGAAGAGCGCCGGAGACAGGAGCAGATCGACCTCACCGAGCGCCAGAAGCAGCAGGAAGAAGCCGAACGCCGCGAGCGCCAGCGTCAACAGGCCGAGGCGCGCGAGCAGGAACTGGCCGAAATCCGCCGTCAGCGCGAAGCGGCCGAACGCCAGGCGAAGCTGGAACAACAGCGCCTGGAGCAGATCCGCGATGCAACGCCCACGCCCAGTCCGCAGCCCGGCCCTAGCCCGACCGAACCGACGGCATCGTCGCGGGCGGGAAATCGCGGAACCGACGAGAGTCTGCTGGGCCAGTACAAATTCGCGATTCAGCAAGCAGTACAACGAAACTGGAACAGACCTGATAACGTGCGCAGGGGCGAGATGTGCTTGGTGGAAGTCACCCAGATTCCGGGTGGTGAAGTGGTCGGGCATCGCTTCCTGCGCTGCCTGTTCGACGCAATCGGTCGTGAGTCCGTCGAACGGGCGATCTACCGCGAACCGCTGCCCTACAGCGGGTTCGAGAAAGTCTTCAGCCGCCAGTTGGAAATTCCGTTCTGCTACCCCGCCGAGGATTGTTCATGATGGGTCGAGTCTCGCTGTTCCTGCTGCTCGTGTTCGCCGGTGCCAGTGCGGCATTTGGCCAAGCCTTGCGGGTCGACCCGGTCTCGGGCAGCCCATCGGCCCTGCCCATCGCCGTGGTGCCGTTCGAATACCTGGGCGTGGCCAGCGCGCCCGACACCGTCGTCTCGGCGGTGGTCTCGGCCGATCTGAACCGATCCGGCCAGTTTCGCGTACTCGGCGAGCGCGACGTGGTCGAAGCGCCGGTGCGCGGGCAGGACGTCAACTTCGCCACCTGGCGCCTGCTCAAGCAGGATTTCCTGCTCATCGGCCGCGTGCTCGACAGCGCCGACGGCGGTTATCGGGTCGAGTTCGAGCTGTTCGACGTGGCCAAGCAGGAGCGACTGCTCGGACTGGCGCTCAATGGTCGGGCCCAGGGCATGCGCGATGTTTCGCATCAGATCGCCGACCTGGTCTACGAAAAGATTCTCGGCGTGCGCGGTGCGTTCTGGACCCGGATCGCCTACGTCACCGCCGCCGGAGTTTCGCCGAACATCGAATACAAGCTGATGATCGCCGATTCCGACGGCCACAATCCGCAATTGGTGGTGCGCTCGCGCGAGCCGCTCATGTCGCCGTCGTGGAGCCCGGACGGCCGTCGCCTGGCCTACGTCAGCTTCGAGCGCGGCAATTCCTCGATCTACGTGCAGGAGCTGGCCAGCGGCCAGCGCGAAGTACTGGCCGCGCACAAGGGCATCAATGGCGCGCCGGCGTTTTCGCCGGATGGTCGCACCCTGGCGCTGACCCTGTCGCGGACCGGCAATCCGGAGATCTACACCATGAATCTGGCCAGCCGGGAGCTCACCCAGGTGTCCCGGCACTGGGCGATCGACACCGAGCCGGTGTGGTCGTCGGATGGCCGGACGATTTTCTTCACCTCCGATCGCGGCGGCAAGCCGCAGATCTACCAGGTGCCGGCAAGCGGCGGCGACGCATCCCGGGTCACCTTCCAAGGCGACTACAACGCGCGCGCCACGGTGGTTGGCGACAAGATGGCCGTGGCCCAGGGCGCCGGCAACGTGTACCGGATCGCCTTGTTCGATCGGGCGTTTGGCGCCTCGGGCCGCTGGACGACGCTGTCGCCGGGCAATCTGGACGAGTCGCCGAGCTTTGCGCCCAACGGCAGCATGGTGATATATGCCGCGCGCGAGGGCAGTCGCGGGGTTCTTTATGCGGTTTCCGCCGATGCCCGCGTGCGCCAGCGTCTGGTGTTGGCCGATGGCGATGTGCGCGAGCCGGCATGGTCGCCGTTTCGGCCGCGCTGATTTTCGATTCTGATCTGCAATGTCCGGAAGTACTTGAGTCTGGACGGATTGCAGGTCATGCTGTACAGCGATGGAGGGACCCGTCGGTGCTGGCGCGCGCGCAAGCGAGAGTCGCCGGAAAAGGCCAACCACGGCCGGAAAACAAGCCCGAACGGCATGGATGCCGCGACCGGGCGCAAAGAATGACTGCAAGCGTTTCCCCACACCTGAATTTTAGTGCCACACAAGGCGAGGAATAAGACAAATGAATACCGCAACCCGTGCGCTCCTGATGGCCGTCGCCTGCGTGGCGCTGGCTGCCTGTCAGAAGAAAGTCGTCGAAACTCCGCCGGAGCCGACCCCGCCGCCGCCGCCGGCTCCAGCCCCGGTCGTCGATGACGGTCGCTATACCCCGGACGACCTCGACTCCGACAGCTGCCTGCGCCAGCGTCAGGTCTACTTCGATTTCGACCGCGACAACCTCAAGCCGGAGTTCCAGGCGATCATCGACTGCCACGCCAAGTACCTGCGTGATCGGCCGTCCTCGCGTGTCACCCTGGAAGGCAATGCCGACGAGCGCGGTACCCGCGAGTACAACCTGGGCCTGGGCGAGCGTCGTGGCAATGCGGTCAACGGCGCGCTTGCCGCTGCCGCCGGCAGCTCCAGCCAGCTGACCGTGGTCAGCTATGGCGAAGAGCGTCCGACCTGCACCGAGTCCAACGAGGCTTGCTGGTCGAAGAACCGTCGCGTCGAGATCATCTACACCGCCCGGTGAAAATGATCCGAACCGGCAGTATCGCGGTAATCGTGGGCGCGGCGGCCATTTTGGCCGCCGCGCCTGCGTCCGGACAGGGCCGTGAGAGCCTGGCCGACCGTGTGGCCCGAATCGAGGCCGAGCAGCAGCGCTTGGCTGGCTCCAACCAGACACTTGAGCTGTTCAATCGGATTACCGACTTGCAGGCCGAAGTGATGGCTTTGCGCGGCGAGCTGGAGCAGCAGCGTTTCGAGGTCGAGCAGCTCAAACAGCGCAATCGCGAGCAGTACCTCGACCTCGATGGTCGATTGAATCGTCTTGAAGCGGGCGACAGTACGGATCAGGATCCCGCCGCCGAAAGTTCCGGTGATAGTGGGGGCGGCGTCGTGTCCGGAATCGCCGAAGGTGGGCGCCGTGAACCGGTTGTCGAGGGCTCGCGAGCCGAGTCCGAAGGCGCGCAAGGCCCGGCAGAGCCGATTCGCCCCGAAGATGAGCGTGCCGCATACGACCATGCATTCTCTGCGCTGAAGGACGGCGAATACGCCGAGGCCGCGCGTCGATTCCAGGCATTCGAGCGGAATTTCCCCGACGGCGAGTTGGCCTCCAACGCCGCCTATTGGCTTGGGGAAAGCTACTACGTCACCCAGAATTACGAGCTGGCGCTGGAAACCTTCGACCGCCTGCTGACCCGTCACCCGGAGTCGGTGAAAGCCCCCGACGCACTGCTAAAGTTGGGCTACAGCCAATACGAGCTGAAGCAGGTGGAGAAGGCGCGCGCCACGCTCACCGAAGTGACCGAACGTTACCCTGACAGCACCGTAGCCCGACTGGCCCAGGGCCGGCTACGACAGATGATGCTCGATGGCGGCAACTGAGACGCCGTCCGAAGCCGACAGCCAGCCTGCGATCACCGATGTCCGCGCGGGCGACCGGCTGCGTCTGACCGAGATTTTCTGTTCGCTGCAAGGCGAGGCCCGCGATGCCGGCTGGCCGACGGTGTTCGTCCGACTCACCGGCTGCCCGTTGCGCTGTGTGTATTGCGATACCGCGTACGCCTTCCACGGCGGCGACTGGTGGGCGATCGCCGACATCCTCGCCGAAGTGGCCAGCCATCGCGTTCAACATGTCTGCGTGACCGGCGGCGAACCGCTGGCACAGAAACGCTGCCTGGCTTTGCTCGAAGCACTGTGCGAAGCGGGTTATCGGGTATCGCTGGAAACCTCCGGCGCCATCGATGTTTCCGCGGTAGACCCGCTCGTTTCGAGGGTGCTGGACATCAAGACGCCGGGCTCGGGCGAGTGCGCGCGCAATCTGTGGCGAAATCTGGATTGCCTGGGCACGCTCGATCAGATCAAATTCGTGATCTGCGACCGGGCCGACTACGACTGGGCGGTGCAGCAACTGCGCGAACGCGACCTGGACCGGCTGTGCACGGTCTGGTTCTCGCCCAGCCAGGGACAACTCGACGCCCGCCAGCTGGCCGACTGGATCGTCGCCGACCGGCTGCCGGTACGATTCCAGATTCAACTTCACAAGGCGCTCTGGGGCGATACGCCCGGACGCTGAGGATTGACCGTGACACCCACTGACAAGGCCGTGGTACTGGTATCGGGCGGCATGGATTCGGCAACCGTGCTGGCAATGGCGCGCGAGCGCGGTTTCTCCTGCTACGCGCTCAGCGTGTCATACGGCCAACGGCACAGCTCCGAGCTGGACGCCGCGCGACGCACCGCCGAATCGCTCGGCGCGGTGGCGCACAAGGTGGTATCGGTGGATCTGCGCACCATCGGCGGCTCGGCGTTGACCGACGAGGCTATCCCGGTGCCGGTCGACACCGATGGTCACGTGATGGGCGTCGACATCCCGGTCACTTATGTGCCAGCGCGCAATACCATCATGCTGTCGATTGCGCTCGGTTGGGCGGAAGTGCTGGGCTCCAACGATATTTTCTGCGGTGTCAACGCGGTCGATTTTTCCGGCTATCCCGACTGTCGGCCGGAATTCGTTGAAGCCTTCGAGCAACTGGCCAATCTGGCCACCAAGGCGGGCGTGGAAGGCGCCGGTCTGCGCGTCCACGCACCGTTGATTGCGATGAGCAAGGCCGACATCGTCCGCGAAGGTACCCGTCTCGGTGTCGACTTTTCGCAGACCGTTTCCTGCTACAGCGCCGATGACCAGGGTCGCGCCTGCGGCCACTGCGACGCCTGCCGGCTGCGCGCCGAGGGATTCGAAGCGGCTGGCATAGCGGACGCGACACGCTATCGCCCGGACGCCGGGAAAGGTTAAAATATCCGGCGTTGGTCGGCTCGACCGGTAACTCGGGTGGCAAGGTGCCGCGCATTGGGTATCGTGCGCGCCGAACGTTTGCCGCCTGAACCAGCGTCTGCGATGGGCCGTTAGCTCAGTGGTAGAGCAGTTGGCTTTTAACCAATTGGTCGAAGGTTCGAATCCTTCACGGCCCACCATCTTCTCGGCAAGTCAGCGCTCTCGCAGCCTGGCTCAACCGAATTGGTCGAAGGTTCGAATCCTTCACGGCCCACCACCCTCGAAGCGTGTCAGCGCCCTCGCAGGCTGGCTCAACCGAATTGGTCGAAGGTTCGAATCCTTCACGGCCCACCACCCTCGAAGCGTGTCAGCGTCCTCGCAGGCTGGCTCAACCGAATTGGTCGAAGGTTCGAATCCTTCACGGCCCACCATCCTCGAAGCGTGTCAGCGTCCTCGCAGGCTGGCTCAACCGAATTGGTCGAAGGTTCGAATCCTTCACGGCCCACCACCCTCGAAGCGTGTCAGCGTCCTCGCAGGCTGGCTCAACCGATTGGTCGAAGGTTCGAATCCTTCACGGCCCACCACCCTCGAAGCGTGTCAGCGTCCTCGCAGGCTGGCTCAACCGATTGGTCGAAGGTTCGAATCCTTCACGGCCCACCACTCCCGCGGCAAGTCAGCGCTCTCGCAGGCTGGCTCAACCGAATTGGTCGAAGGTTCGAATCCTTCACGGCCCACCATCTTCTCGGCAAGTCAGCGCTCTCGCAGCCTGGCTCAACCGAATTGGTCGAAGGTTCGAGTCCTTCACGGCCCACCACTCCCGCGGCAAGTCAGCGCTCTCGCAGCCTGGCTCAACCGATTGGTCGAAGGTTCGAACGCTTCTGTTGCGTGCGCTGCGGTCTGCGCGCGTCACGCTGCTAGAATCCGGGGATGCCTCAGCGTCTTCTGCGATTTTCCTCCGATGATCTGCCTTCCTGGATCGAGCTGTCCGATGACGGTCGGCTGGGTCCGCTGCGCTCGGGATGGCCGCCAGCCGGCGGCGACGCGACTTTGTGGCTGGTGGTGCCGGCCGAGGAAGTCCTGCTGTTGACCGTGGCGCGGCCGCCGGGTTCAGCGCGGCAGATGGCCCAGGCATTGCCGTTCGCCATCGAGGATCGCCTGGCCACGGCGGTGGAAGCCCAGCACGTCTCCTGGGCGCCGGGTGCCGATGCCGGCTCGGTGAACGTCGCGGTGCTGGACCGCCGGCGAATGCGCTATTGGCTGGATCGCCTGGCGGCGGCCGGGCTGTCGCCGGACGCCCTGGTTCCAGAGCCGCTGCTGCTGCCATGGTCGCCGGGCCGCGCGGCCCTGTTGGTCGAGGACGGTCGCGCGGTGCTGCGCTATGGGCCGATGCAGGCGTTTTGCGGTCGACCCGAGGAGGTTTCGGAGCTGCGGGTGGCCGGCGACAGCGCGGTGGATAGCGTGCCGCCGGCCGACGCACTGCGCCGGATGGCGGAGGCGATGGCCGGACCGGCGCCGATCAACCTGCTGCAGGGCGAGTTCGAGCCGGCGCGACGCCGGGAGGCCACCCAGGCGCCTTGGCGTTGGGCAGCCGGCTTGGCAGTGGCTGGGTTGGCTCTGATGCTGCTGTTTGCCGTGGCCGAGCGCTGGGCGCTGTCGGCCAAAGTGACGGCGCAGCGCCAGGAAATGGCGGAGCTGTATCGGATGGCTGTGCCGGGCGCCACGCGCATCGTCGATGCCGAGCAGCAGTTGCGCGCCGCGCTGGGATCGGCGACGGGCAACGGTGGCGAAGCGCTGCGGCTGCTGGCCACGGCGGCGCCGGTGCTGGCGGCGGCAGTGGGTGTGCAGTTGGATGCCTTCGACTACCGGGCCGGCCAACTGGAATTGGTCGTGCTGGCGCCCGATGTGGCGCGGCTGGACGCGCTGCGCAGTCAGTTTCAGGCAGCCGGCCTGCGCGCCGAACTGAGTGCGGCCACGCCGGGCAGCCGGGGCGTGGAGGGCCGCGTGATGCTGCGGCCGGGGGCATGAGCGGCGTTCTCGCCCAGCGCTGGCAGATGCTCGCCGCGCGCGAGCGGCGCTGGATCATGGCCGGCGCAGTGCTTGGCGGACTGCTGTTGGGCTGGGCCTGGCTATGGCATCCGCTGGCGCAGTCGCGCGACGCCCTGCGTGCCGAGGTGGCGGCCAATGCCGCAGCACTGGAATGGATGAGACCGGCCGCGCAGCAGGCCGCCGCGGCTGGCGGGGTGCGGCTGGATGCCGGATTGTCCGATGGCCGCTCGCTGCTGGCCCAGGTCGATGCCGGCGCCCGCGAGGCCGGACTGGCTGGTGGCCTGACCGGGGTGGAGCCGCTGGGCGCCGACCGGGTACGGGCGCGATTCAGCGTCGTGACGTTCGATCCGCTGATCGCGTGGCTGGAGTCGGCGGCCGGACAGGGCCTGATGGTCGACGAGATGGCGTTTCGCCGCGCCGGCAGTGCCGGCATGGTCGATGGTCAGGTAATGGTTCGCCAGGAGGTGCGCTGATGCGACGCAGTATGGTGGTGCTTCTGGTGCTGTTGTTCATCGGCGCGCTGGTGGCGTTCATCCCGGCGATCCTGCTCACTGACCGGATCCAGGCGCGCGCGCCCGAGGTGCGCTTCGAAGGCGTGTCCGGCTCGATCTGGAACGGCCGGGTGGTGGCGCTGCGCATCGGGTCGCGCGATTTGGGGGCGCTGCGCTGGCAGATCCGGCCCAGCGGTTTCACCAAGGGCCGGCTCGAGGTCGACGCCGAGCTGTTTGGCCAGCCGGGCAGTCTGGTGCAGCGCTTCACCGGCCGGCTTTGGGCCGGGTTCTCGGGTCGCCGGGGCGCGGACACCATAGCGGCCCGGTTTTCCGGAGAGACGCTGGTACCGATCTTTCAGAATACCGGACTGGTGCCGGGTGGAATGATCGATCTGGCGGTGGAGACTGTGGAATTCCAGGGCTCGGTGCCCAAGCGGCTGACCGGTGAGGCGTTGTGGCGCGATGCCGTGGTGTCCGGGGCCGAACGTGCCGCGCTGGGCGATCTGGCGATGAGCTTCGCGCTGGTGGACGGCCAGGTGATCGGTTCACTGCGCGATGCCGGCGGCCCGCTGGCGCTGACCGGCAGCTTCGAGGTGACGGCGGCCGGTTACCGCATGGACGCGCATCTCCAGGCGCGCGACCCGTCTCTGAATGCCGCCCTGCGCCACATCGGTCAGCCCGATGGCGGCGGACGGCTTCTGGTTCTGCAGGGCGGCTGGCTGTCGGGCTGGCTGGAGGCCGATTGATGTCGCGATTGCCCACGGTACACCGGGTCACCGAAATCGAGCAGGGCCGCGACCGGATCGAGGAAATCGATCTGGAGTTCAGCAACGGCGAGCGTCGACTGTATCGGCGCCTCAAACCGCGCGGCTTTGGCGCCGTGATCATTGCCGCCATGCCCGATCCGGATACCGTGCTGTTGATCCGCGAGTACGCCTGCGGGGTGAATCGCTACGAGCTGGGTCTCCCCAAGGGCCGCATCGATCGCGGCGAGTCGCCGATCGAAGCCGCCAATCGCGAGCTCAAGGAAGAGGCCGGCTTCGGCGCCCGGCGGCTGCGCATCGTCCGCAACCTGACCCTGGTGCCGACCTACATGGCGCACCAGACCTATCTGGTGCTGGCCGAAGACCTGTATCCGGAGCGTCTGCCCGGCGACGAGCCGGAGCAGCTCGACGTGTTGCCCTGGCGACTGGATGCGCTCGACCAGCTGATGCTGCGCGAAGACTGCTCCGAAGGCCGTTCGCTGGCGGCGATGTTCATCATCCGCGAATATCTGGCCAAGGGTCGCCCCGGGGAAACCACCGAATGACCGAACTGCACGAGGACTGCATCGCCCTTGCCCGTCAGGCCGGCGATGCCATCATGACGGTGTACGGCGAGGATTTCGCCGTCGAGCACAAGGCCGACCGCTCGCCGCTCACCGAGGCCGACCTCGCCGCCCATCGCATCATTCTCGCCGGGCTGACCCGGCTGACTCCCGATCTGCCGGTGTTGTCCGAAGAGGGCGCCGGCATCGACTGGTCGGTGCGCCGGCAGTGGCGTCGTTACTGGCTGGTCGACCCGCTGGACGGCACCCGCGAGTTCGTCAAGCGCAACGGCGAGTTCACTGTCAATATCGCGCTGATCGCCGACGGCGAGCCGGTGCTGGGCGTGGTCTACGCCCCGGTGCTGGATTATCTGTGCTGGGCCGAGTCGGGTCGCGGCGCGTTCCTGCGCCAGCCCGATGGCAAGGATCTGGCCCTGCGCTGCCAGCAACCGGCGCCGACGCCGCTGCGGGTGATCGCCAGCCGCTCCCACCTCGACGAGCGCACCGCTGCCGCGCTGGCCCGGATGGGCGAAGTGGAGCGCATCGGCCTGGGCTCGTCGCTCAAGTTCTGCCGTCTGGCCGAGGGCCGGGCCGACGTCTACCCGCGCTTTGGCCCCACCTCCGAGTGGGACACCGCCGCCGGACAATGCGTGCTGGAATCGGCCGGCGGGGCGGTGCTGAGCAGCGACGGCAGCCGGTTCCGCTACAACGCCAAGGCGTCGCTGCTGAACGGCGATTTCATCGCGCTCGGCGACGCCGGCCTGCCGTGGCGGGGTTGGCTCGATGACTGAGAACGGCTCGGTCGCCCGCCTGCTGGCGATCATGGCGCGGCTGCGCGATCCGCAGCACGGCTGCCCCTGGGATGTCGCGCAGAACTTCGACAGCATCGCGCCGTACACCATCGAGGAGGCCTACGAGGTAGCCGACGCCATCGCGCGCGGCGATTTCGACGACCTGCGCGAGGAACTCGGCGATCTGCTGTTTCAGGTGGCGTTTCACGCCCGCATGGCCGAGGAAGCCGGCCGGTTCTCCTTCGCCGATGTGGTGGCCAGCATCTGCGACAAGATGGAGCGTCGACACCCGCATGTGTTCGGCGACGCCAGCATCGCCGATGCCGAGGCGCAATCCGTGGCCTGGGAGGCTCACAAGCGCGCCGAGCGCCAGGCCCGTGATGCCGATGGCAGCGTGCTGGCCGGCATTGCCCGGGGCCTGCCCGAATGGCAGCGGGCGCTGAAACTGCAGAAGCGCGGCGCCTCGGTCGGCTTCGACTGGCCCGACCCGACGCCGGTGATCGCCAAGCTGCACGAGGAGATCGAGGAAGTGCGGGTCGAGTTCGCCGCCCGCGCCGAGGCCGGAGCGGGCGGGCGCGATCAGGTTCAGCAGCGCCTTGAAGACGAAATCGGCGACGTGCTGTTCGTCTGCGTCAATCTGGCCCGCCATGCTGCGGTGGACCCCGGCGCGGCGCTGCGCCGGGCCAACGCCAAGTTCGAGCGGCGATTCCGGCGCATGGAGCAACTGGCTGCCGAGGCCGGCACCGCGCTCGATCAGCTCGACCTGGCAGCCCAGGATGTCCTGTGGGATCGCGCCAAGGGCGAGGAGTGACGCGCGCACCGGACCGATGGCCGTTGGCCGGTGAGCAGGCCGGTTGCCCGCGCCGGCACGCGCCCATCGCCGCGCCGCAAACGCCGCGCTTGAACCGGGTCGGCTGATCAAGCACCATCGGATGAAAAGGTGCCCTGTCCATGACCAAAGCATTTGCCTCGTTTCGCGAGTTCTATCCCTACTACCTGTCGGAGCACAGCAATCGCACCTGCCGGCGCCTGCATGTGGTTGGCAGCGCGGCGATGCTGATTGTGCTTGCCGCCATCATCGTCGGCGCATTGTCGCTGTGGTGGCTGATCAGTCTTCCGCTGATCGCCTACGGATTCGCCTGGGTCGGTCACTTCGTGTTCGAGAAGAATCGCCCGGCCACCTTCACCTATCCGGTGTGGTCGTTCATGGGCGACTGGGTGATGTTCAAGGACGTTCTCACCGGCAAGATCCGCTTCTGATGGACGGTCGCCAATGAACGGACTCGCCGCAACCGACCAGGAACTGCTGGACCATGCCGCGCAGGCGCTGGAAAAATCGTACGCTCCGTATTCGCGGCTTCAGGTGGGTGCCGCATTGCGGTCCGCTGAAGGCCGGGTGTACTCCGGCTGTAACGTCGAGAGCGCCGCGTTCTCGGTCGGCGGCTGTGCCGAACGCAACGCCATCGCTGCCGCCGTGCGCGCCGAGGGCGGTGCGATGCGCATCACCCACATTGTCGTGCTCGCCGTCGACGGCAGCGGCGCCACGCCCGCCATCCCGCCCTGCGGCGCCTGCCGCCAGATGATTCGGGAGTTCGGCGCGGACGCCGAGGTGCTGTTTCGCGGCGCCAGCGGCAGTATCGAGCGGCACGCGATTGCCGAGCTGCTGCCGCACTCGTTCTCGATGTAGACCTGCGCGTCGGGATTGGACTGATGGCCGCAGATCGCAGCCGCGCCCGAGCGCGGGTGCCTGCGATTTGCGAGACAGTCGGGACGATTCAGTGGCGACCGGCAGCCGGCGCGCCGGCGCTCCAGCCGCCGACGCGCGCGATCACCGTCGCTGGCGCCGGCTCCGGCGATTCGCCGAGCGACATGGCCCGGCGCAGCGCCTGCGCAGCGTCCTGCCACTGCTCGGCGGTGCGGGCATGCACCAGGGCGAGTGGCGTCTGCCGGTCGACGGGCGCACTCAGTTCAGCCACCTGGCTCAGGCCCACGGCGTGGTCGATGCGCTGGCCGGGGTGGTGGCGACCGCCACCGAGCGCGACCACCAGTTGCCCCAGCCCTTGAGCATCGATGGCCGCCACGAAGCCGGTGCGGTCCGGAAACACCGGCGCGACGACCGGGGCGATGGGCAGATGGCGTTCGGGGAATTCCAGAAAATCGCCGGGGCCGCCAAGGCAGGACAGCATGCGGCCGAAACGCTGCGCGGCCTCGCCGCTGTCCAGTGCGGCCTCCAGCCGCGCCCGCGCCTGGGCCGGTGAATCGGCCAGGCCACCGGCCAGCAGCAGAGGTTCGGCCAGCGCCAGAACCACGGTGCGCAGCCGCGAATCGCGGTCGGCCCCGCGCAGCAGATCCAGCGCGGCGCGCACTTCCACGGCATTGCCCACCGCGCTGGCCAAGGGCTGGTTCATGTCGGTGATCAGCGCCATGCAGAGCAGGCCGCAGGCGCTGGCGGTAGCGTTCAGGGCGGCGGCCAGCGCGCGCGCCTCGGACGGTGTGCGACAGCCGGCGCCGGTACCGCATTTCACGTCGAGCATCAGGGCATCCAGACCGGCTGCCAGTTTCTTGGACAGGATCGACGAAACGATCAGCGGCGTGCTGGTTACCGTGGCGGTGACGTCGCGAATCGCGTAGAGCCGGCCGTCCGCCGGGGCCAGGTCGACGCTGGCGCCGACGATGGCAGCGCCCGCCTCGCGCACGCAAGCGTGCAGGGTGTTCAGATCGGGCTGGCAGGTATAGCCGGGGATGGCTTCGAGCTTGTCCAGCGTACCGCCGGTGTAACCCAGGCCGCGACCGGAGATCATCGGCACGTAGCCGCCGCAGGCAGCGATCAGCGGGGCCAGCACCAGGCTTGCGCAGTCGCCGATGCCGCCGGTGGAGTGCTTGTCCAGTACCGGCCCGGGCAGATCGGGCCAGTGCAGCCGCTGGCCCGAGTCGCGCATGGCGCGAGTCAGGGCGGCGGTTTCCGCCGCGCTCATGCCGCGCAGCGCCACGGCCATCGCCAGCGCGCCCAGTTGCGCGTCGCAGACCGCGCCGCTGACCATCCCTGACACCAGTTCGGCGATCTCGGCGTCGGCCAGCGCCAAGCCATCACGTTTGCGCTGAATCAGTTCAGCCGTGGTCACGGCCGGTCAGCTGGCCGGGCGCTCGAGTGCCGCCAGGGCCTCGTCCAGCAGCCGGCTGGCACCGATCCGGAACCGCTCCGGCGTGGTCCATTCCCGGCCCATGCGGTGATCGGCCAGCGCCAGATAGCCGGCCGCGTCGGCCAGCGTGCGGATGCCGCCGGAGACCTTCAGCCCTGCCTCGCCATGGTGCTCCGCGATGACTTCCAGCATCACCGCAGCGGCATCCAGGCTGGCGCCGTGGGCGGTTCGGCCGGTGGAAGTCTTGATGAAGTCGGCGCCCGCTGCGAGCGCTATTTCGCTGGCCCGGCGGATCAGCACATGCGAATGCAGCATGCCGGATTCGAGGATGACCTTCAGCCCCACGCGGCTGCCGCAGGCTGCCTTGCAGGCCAGCACCAGATTGTGGCCCAGACGCTCGTTGCCGCAGATCAGCGCCTTCCACGGAAACACCACGTCAACTTCGTCGGCGCCGGCCGCCACCGCGTGGGCGGTCTGCTGCGCGGCCTGCGCGGCGCTGGCCTCGCCGGCGGGAAAATTGGCCACCGTGGCGACCTTCACCATGGCGGCATCGCAGGCCAGCAGCGCAGCCCGCGCGACCGCGATGTGCGCCGGCGGAATACAGACTGCGGCAACCGGCCCGTGTTCGCTCCGGGCGGCGCGGCACACCGCCTGGATTCGCGCGGCATCGGCCGAGTCGTCCAGTTCGGTGAGATCGAGCAGCGCGATCACGCGCCGCGCCAGCGCAGGGTCGGAGTGCGCGAGACTCGTTTCACATTGGGCGTTCATGTGTTCGAGTCTAGGCATGACCGGGCAAAATCCCTTGACCACGATCAAGCTGGCTCCAGTGCGTTTTTCGAGACATGCCTGGTCCGGATCGTGGATCAGGGACTCTGGTCAGCCGGCGCGCAGAGTCAGGGCGGGCGGGGTGCTGAGGATTCGGCGGGTGCCCAGCCAGCCGGCCAGCATGGCCAGTGCGGTGCCGGCCATCGCGGCGATCAAAAGAGAGGCCCAGGGTTGGTCGAGCCGCATGTCGAACGCATCGGCGGCCAGCAGCCAGCCGGCGAATGCCGCAGCGCTGGCGGCCAAGGCGGCGGCCAGTCCACCGAGCGTGGCGAACTCGGCCAGCACTGCCGAGCGCAGCTGACCGCGCCGGGCGCCCAGGGTGCGCAGCACGGCGCTGTCGAAACGCCGTTCGGCAGCGCTGGCCTGCAGCGCGGCCAGCAGCACCAGCAGGCCGGCGGCCAGGCTGAAAGCGAGGACGATCTGCACCGCCTGACTGACCCGGTCGATCACCTCGCGCACCCGGCCCAGGATGGCCCCGACATCGAGCAGCGAAACGTTGGGGAATGCGCGGCTGAGCGCGCCCAGCCGGGCATCGTTTCCGGCCGGCAGATGAAAACTGGAAATCAGGCTGTGCGGCGCCTCGCCGATCGCGTTGGCGTTGAGCAGCACGAAAAAATTGACCCGGAACGAATCCCAGTCGGCGGCGCGGATGTTGCTGACCCGGACCTCCAGCGAGCGCTCGCCGATGCTCAGCGTCAGCCGATCGCCGACCGCCAGCCCGAAGCGCTCGGCCCAGCCCTGTTCCACCGAGGCTTCGGCGGCGGTGCTGTCGGCCGCCCAGAACTCCCCGGCGACCAAGGTGTTGGCCGGCGGAAAGGTGCTGCGCCAGCTCATGTTGATCGGCCGGTCGGCATCGCGGCCATCGTTCCAGCCGTCGCGGCGCGCCGGCGCCCGGCCGTTGATCGCGGTCAGTCGGCCGGTGGCGAATGGCTCCAGCGACGGTTCGATCACGCCCATGTCGGCCAGCGACCGGCGTACGGCATCAGCCTGGGCCGGCTGCACGTTGAGCACGAAGTAGTTCGGGGTATCCACCGGCATCTGTTCGCGCCATTGCGAGAGCAGCGCCGGCGCGGTGGCCGACAGCAGCATCAGCGCGCACAGCGACAGCGACAGGCCGACCAGCTGAACCACGCTGAGTCCGCGTCGCCGGGCCAGCGACGACAGTCCCAGCCGCCAGTGGCCGCGCAGCCGGGGCTGGATCCGCCGAAGCAGGGCGAGCAGCGCGGCCCCGGCGCCGCTGGTCGCCAGCGCCAGCACCGCCAGCGCGCCGAGCACGATCAGGCTCAGCCGGGTATCGCGCACCGCCAGCGTGGTTAGCACCACGGTGGCGGCCAGTGCCGCCAGGTAGACCAGTGCCGACAGCGGCGGCAGGGCGGCGAAGCTACGGTTGAGCACGCGCATCGGCGGCACGCCGCGCAGGCGCAGCAGCGGCGGCAAACCGAAGCCGAGCAGCAGCACCAGGCCGATCGCCGCGCCGGCCAGCGCCGGCCGCGCCTGCGGCAAGGGCAGGCGGTCGGGCACCAGCGCGCCCAGCGCCTCGACCAGCCCGGCCTGCACGATCAAACCCAGGCCGATGCCGATCAGGCAGGCCGGAATGGCCAGCAGCAGCAATTGCAGCGACAGCGCCGCCAGAATGCGCGGCTGCGGCGCCCCCAGACAACGCAAAATGGCGACCTGATCGACACGCGCCAGGGCGAAGCGGTTGGCCGCCAGCGCAGTGGCCACGCCGGCCAGCAGCACGGCCAGCAGGGCGGCCAGGGCCAGGAAGCGCTGGGCGCGATCGAAGGCACGGCGGACCTGTTGCTGACTGTTCTGGATGCTGATCGGACGAAAGCCCTGCATGTCCCCGGCAATCGCCGCACGGAATTCGGCAACCGCTGGCCCCGATCCGGCCACCATCAGCCGATGTTGGGCGCGGCTGCCCGGTCCGAGCATGTCGCTGCCTTCGAGATCGGCCAGATTCAGCAACAGCCGGGGCGCGAGCTGAAACAGCTCGCCGCCGGAGTCGGGCTCGCTGTGCAGGCGATGGCTGACGATCAAATCGCGGTCGCCGAACGCCAGGCTGTCGCCGGGCGCGATTGCCAGCGCTGTCAGCAGCCGGGCATCGGCATAGGCGTGGCCCGGCGCGGGCGCGCCACCGGGGCTGCTCGCCGCGCCGGCGATATCGGAGCTGATCCGGATGTTTCCGCGCAGCGGATAACCGGCATCGACCGCCTTGATGTCCGCCAGTTGGCTGCGCTCTCCGGAAAACACCACGCTCGGGAAGCTGATGATGCGCGCGGTGCTCAGGCCCGCAGCTTGGGCGCGTTCGACAAAGCGCTCCGGAATCGGCTGCCGACCCGCGAGCCCGAAATCGCCGCCGACGATTTCGGCGGCATTCTGGGCGATCGCCTCGGTGACCCGGTTGACCAGGGTGCCGACCGCCGTCATCACGGTCACCGCCAGGATCAAGGCCGCCGCCAGGGTCAGCAGCTCGCCACTGCGCAACTCCCGGCGCAGCGCCCGCCAGGCGTAGGGCAACGGCCTCATGCGATGACCGCCTCGGCCTCGATGCGGCTGGTGTCTTCGTGCAACCGGCCATCGCGCAGGCGCAACAGGCGCTGGCAGCGCCGGCCCAGCTCGACATCATGGGTGACCAGAACGAGCGTGGTGCCGTGCTCACGATTGAGCGCGAACAGCAGTTCGCTGATCTGCGCGCCGGTGACCTGATCGAGATTGCCGGTCGGCTCATCGGCGAACAGGATCTTCGGCCGGGTCACGAACGCGCGCGCCAGCGCGACGCGCTGCTGTTCGCCGCCCGACAGCTGGCGCGGATAGTGGCGTCGGCGCGGCCCCAGGCCCACCGCGTCCAACACATCGCGAACCCGCTTCGGGTCGTCCACGCCGGTCAACTCCAGCGGCAGCGCGACATTCTCCTCGGCAGTCAGCGAAGGAAGCAGGTGAAAACTCTGGAACACGAAGCCGACCAGGCGCGCACGCACTGCGGCACGGGCCTCTTCGTCGAGCGCGCTCATCGGTTCGCCAGCCAGATGGATACTGCCGCGACTGGGCAGGTCCAGGCCGGCCAGCAGGCCAAGCAGGGTGGTCTTGCCCGAACCCGAAGCGCCGAGGATGGCGACCGACTCGCCCGGATTCACTTCGAGTTGCAGATCGTCGAGTATGGTGATCTCGCCTTCCGGCCCAACGACCGTTTTTCCGAGATCCGCTGCCTTGATGATGCTTTCTTCCCGCATTCGACTTTCCCTGTTGTGGTGTTGTCTGCTGTTGCTGGCACCACTATTGGCGCGTGCCGAGCGACCCGGCCCGATTCTGGTGCTGGGCGACAGTCTGAGCGCCGCGCACAATCTGCCCAGTGAAGCCGGCTGGGTGGCCTTGCTCGATGATCGCCTCGGCGAGCATCTTCAACCAGCCCCGGAAGTCATCAACGCCAGCATCAGCGGCGAGACCAGCGCCGGTGGACTGGCCCGGCTGCCGGACTTGCTTCAGACCCACAAGCCGGCACTGGTCGCCATCGAACTCGGCGGCAACGACGGCCTGCGCGGCTTGCCGCCTGCGCACCTGCGCGACAATCTCGACGCCATGATCGCACTGAGCCGTGAAGCGGGCGCAAAGGTGTTGCTGATCGGCATCGATATTCCGCCCAATTACGGCCGCGCGTATCGCGAGCGCTTCGCCGCCGTTTACCGGGACCTTGCCGCAAAGTGGCAGGTTCCCCTGTTGCCGTTCCTGCTGGAAGGTGTCGCCCTCGCGCCCGGTCTGATGCAGGCCGACGGGATCCACCCCACCGCCGACGCCCAGCCCCGGCTGCTGGACAACGTGTGGACGGTGCTGGAGCCGATGCTGGCGCAGTAGCGGCGCAGGCTCGGTCGCCCCGGCTCGGATGCCGACCAGCGGCCCGGTTCGATGCACGGCGCAACGTCGCGGACGCGGCTTCACCCGGCAGTCACGCCGGGCCGGGTTTAATCTTCACAAACCTGAAGATGAGGAGCTGACATGAGAAGCCACGACGAACCCAGCGGGCTGGTGCTGCTGGTCGAAGACAATCGCAATATCGCCGAGATGGTGACCGAGTACCTGGAAAGCCGCGGATTCGGCGTCGACTACGGGTCCGACGGCCTCGATGGCTACCGCCTGGCGACCGCCAACAGTTACGACGCCATTGTGCTGGATCTGATGCTGCCGCGCATGGACGGCATCGATGTCTGCCGGCGGCTGCGCAACGAAGGCAAGAAAGCCACGCCGGTGCTGATGCTTACCGCGCGCGACACCTTGGACGACAAGGTGACCGGCCTGGATGCAGGTGCCGACGACTATCTGGTCAAGCCCTTTGCCCTGCAGGAACTCGAAGCGCGGTTGCGCGCGCTGATTCGTCGTGAGCGCCGCCAAGTGAGCGCCGAGCTGCTGAAAGTGGCCGATCTGACGCTCGACACCGCCAGCCTTCGCGCGCAGCGCGGCGGTCAGGAGTTGCAGCTGTCGCCGATCGGCCTGCGCCTGCTGACCATCCTGATGCGCGAGTCGCCGCGGGTGGTGAGCCGGCGCGATATCGAGCGGGAGATCTGGGGCGATGCGCTGCCCGATTCCGACACCCTGCGCAGTCATCTCTACAACCTGCGCAAGGTGATGGACAAGCCGTTCGAGAAATCCCTGCTGCACACCGTGCAAAGCGCCGGCTACCGCATCGCCGATCTCGACGTGGCGCCGAACTGAGCCCCGGCATGACCGAACGCACCGGCCTGCGCCGCAAGATCTGGGTTGCCTTCATCCTCCAGCTTGCGGCGATCAGTTTCGCCACGGTGGTGGGCGTCTACGGCGCCTCGGTGGTGATCAAGAACCTGCTGATCCAGCAGGCGCTGACCGACGAGGCGGCGCACTTCTGGGATCGCTACGCCAACGACCCCGGCATCGAGCTGCCCGACACCTTCAACATGCTCGGCTACATGATCGGCCACGACGGCCATCAGCAGCACCTGCCGGCGCCGCTGCGCGATCTCGAGCCGGGCTATCACAGCCTGCCGCGCGCCGAGGGCGGCTATCTGGTGTTCGTCGATCCGAAACCGGCCGGCACGCTGCTGCTGGTGTTCAAGCAGGACCAGGTCGATGCGCTGGCGTTCTGGTTCGGCATGGTGCCGCTGACCCTGGTGCTGGCGGTCATCTATGTGATCGGCTGGTTTACCTACCGGCTGTCGCATCGCGCGGTCTCGCCGATCATCTGGCTGGCCAATCTGGTCAAACGCTGGGATCCGAACAACCCCGACGTCGAAGCGCTCCGCCCGGAGAACCTGCCGCTCGACGTCGAGGGCGAGAGCCTGGTGCTGGCCTCCTCGCTGCACGATTTCGTGTCGCGTCTGAATCAGTTCATCGAGCGCGAGCGAAACTTCACCCGCGACGCCAGCCACGAGCTGCGCACGCCGATCACGGTGATCCGCATGGCCTGCGAACTGCTCTCGGCCGACGCCGGTCTGCCCAGCCACACGCAGCGTTCGGTGCGACGCATCCAGGGCGCGGTGGGCGATATGGAATCGCTGGTGCAGGCGTTTCTGATTCTGGCCCGCGAGGGCGACACCGGCCTGCCGGATGAGGATTTTCTGATCAACGAAGTAGTGCGCGACGAGCTGGAGAAAGTGCGTCCGCTGATCGCCGACAAGCCGATCGAGCTGGTGCTCGACGAACAGGCAGCATTCATGCTGCACGCGCCGCCCCGCGTATTGTCGGTATTGCTGGGCAACCTGCTGCGCAACGCCTGCCTGTATACCGACCGCGGCGAAGTGCGGGTGCGCGTGCTGCCGGGCGAGCTGCGCATCGAAGATACCGGCGTGGGCATGACTCCGGATGAGCTGGAGAAAGTGTTCGAGCCGTTCTATCGCGCCGAACATGGGTCGGACAGCTTGCGGCGCAGCGAGGGCCACGGTATCGGGCTGAGCATCGTGCGGCGGCTGTCGCAGCGCTTCGGCTGGCCGGTGCGCATGGAATCGACGGCCGGTGCGGGTACCGTCGTGCGGGTGACATTTCCAACCGCGAGCAGCGCCGATGTCTGAGCTGCGTAGCCGGATCGTGGCCTTCGACGTTGCGTCGTCGCCGGCACGGGCCGATGCTGCCAATCCCGCCGGATGGACGGTCGCCGATTGGTCGCCTGGCCTGCCGATCCAGTCCGGTGATGCGACCCTTTCCGCTTCTCGCGCATCCTCGCTGGGTTGGGCGGTTTCGTTTGCGGCACCCGTTTCACCTCCACTTTCTAGGAAATCTGGCTGATGATTGATCGATTCGCGAAGCTGTCCCCGGGCATCAAAGCGACCGTGCTGGCGGCTTGCGCGGTCGTTGTCGTGGGCCTGTGGTGGTGGTTTTCGCGCCCGGACACCCGCACCGGCTACAGCACAGCGCCCGTCGAGCAGGGCGATATCCGTGTTGCGATCTCGGCCACCGGCACTCTGCGCGCGCTGTCCACGGTGGATATCGGCTCCCAGGTTTCGGGCCAGGTGTTGAGCGTGGAAGTCGACTTCAACGAAGTCGTCCGCGCCGGGCAGGCGATCGCCCATATCGATCCGGCGCCGATGCGTTCGCGGCTGACCCAGGCGGAGGCCAATCTGGCCAGCGCCCGGGCCGGGCTGACCGAGGCCCAGGCGGCGCTGAAAAACGCCGAGGCCGACTACGCCCGCAAGGTCGAGTTGGCGCAGCGTCAGCTGGTATCGGGCAGCGAGGTGGATCTGGCGCTGGCGGCGCGCGATCAGGCGCGCGCCCGGATTGCCTCATCGCGCGCTTCGGTGCGTCAGGCCGAGGCGGCGGTTGCCAGCGCCCAGCTCGATCTGAACTACACCGTCATCCGCTCGCCGGTCGACGGCGTGGTGCTGCTGCGCGCGGTCGAGCCGGGGCAGACCGTGGCCGCGAGCTTCCAGACTCCGATGCTGTTTCAGATCGTCGAGGATCTGTCGAAGATGCAGATCGATCTGAGCATCGACGAGACCGATGTCGGTCAGGTTCGCGAGGGCCAGCGCGTGGAGTTCACCGTCGACGCCTATCCCAATCGACGATTCAGCGGCCTGGTGCACCAGATCCGGCTGTCGGCGACCAACGTGGCCAACGTGATCACCTATCCGGTGGTGGTGCGGGTCGACAACCCCGATGGCGCGCTGCTGCCGGGCATGACCGCCAATGCGGAAATCGAGGTGAGCCGAAGAAGCGAGGTGGTGCGCATTCCCAATGCCGCGCTGCGCTTCCGCCCGCCCGATGCCGAGCCGGCGACTGCGCAGCGCGGCGCGCTGTTCAGCCAACTGCCGCAGCTGGCCGATCACCTGGGTCTCGATCAGGCCCAGCGCGCGCAGTTCGACGCGGTGCTGGCCGGCATGCGCGAGCGCTTTCAGGCGGGCGGCGCACGGCCCCAGGGCGCGCCGGCCGGGGGCAACGCGCCGGGCGGCTCGCCGGATGCCTTCCGGCAGCGGATGACCGCCATGCTCACCGAGCAGTTCGGCGATTTCCGCGCCGGTCTGAGCGCCGATCAACAGGCCGCCTTCGATGCCTTTCTGGCGGCCCGGCCGGTTTCGGTGTGGGTGCTGGAGTCCGGCCGGCCAGTCGAGCGCAGCTTGCGGGTCGGGCTTTCGGACAACAGCCATACCGAACTGGTCAGCGGCGAGCTGGGTCCCGGCGATGCGGTCATCGTCGGCGTGGCGGCGCCGCGCGCATGAACGCGCAGGCACCGGTGATCGCCTTCGAAGGACTCGGCAAGGTCTATGCCGAGGGCACACCGGCACAGGTGACCGCGCTGCGTGGCGTAACCGCGTCGATCAGGCACGGCGAATTCGTCGCCATCATGGGGCCGTCGGGGTCGGGCAAGTCGACCTTGATGAACCTGATCGGTTGCCTGGATACACCCAGCAGCGGGCGCTATCTGTGCGACGGGGTGGACGTCGCCCAGCTCGACGCCGCCGGCCGAGCCCGACTTCGGCTGGAGAAGATCGGCTTTGTGTTTCAAGGCTTTCATTTGCTGTCGCGGCTGAGCGCACTCGATAACGTCACCCTGCCGCTGATCTACGCCGGCATGCCGCGCCGGATGCGCCGCGCCAAGGCGGAGCAGGCGCTGACCGATGTCGGTCTGGCCGAGCGGATGAGCCACAAGCCCAGCGAGCTTTCCGGCGGTCAGCAGCAGCGCGTGGCGATTGCCCGCGCGCTGATCAACCGGCCGCCGGTGATCCTTGCCGATGAGCCGACCGGCGCGCTCGACTCGCATACCGGCGAGGAGATTCTGGCCTTGTTCAAGCGGCTCCAGGCCGAGGGCCATACCATCATCCTGATCACCCACGATGCCCATGTCGCCGAACACGCCGACCGGGTGCTGATGATGCAGGATGGACAGCTGGAGGAAGCGGCATGAATGAGAATCCGACCAGCCCCGGCGCCCGACTGAGTCCGCAAACCCTGCCCGGTGCCGGTCTGGGCGACATTCTGGGCATGGCGCTGTTCGCCCTGCGCGGCAACTGGGTGCGCAGCGCCCTGACCGCCCTGGGCGTGATCATCGGCATCGCGGCGGTGATCATGATGGTCTCGGTCGGCCAGGGCACCCAGGCCGAACTGGACAAGGCGATATCCAATCTCGGCAGCAACCGGATCGATGTATTTCCCAGCTCCGGCCGCCAGGGCGCGGTGTTCATGGGCGCGGCCTCGGTGAATACGCTCAGCGTGGCCGATATCGAGGCGATCCGCGAAGAGGTGCCACAGGCCCAGTACGTGGCCGGCGAGCTGCGCGGCAACTCGCAGGTGGTCAACGCCGATCAGAACTGGTCGACGTCGTGGCGCGGCATCAATGCCGATTACCTGCCGGTCAATGGCTGGGACATCGCGCGCGGTGAGCCGTTTTCCGCCCGCGACTACAGCAGCGCCGACAAAGTGGTGCTGCTCGGCCGCACGGTGCGCGAAAAGCTGTTCGGCGATCTGGACCCGGTCGGCGCGACGATTCGCGTGGGTCGGGTTCCGTTTCGCGTCGTCGGCGAACTCGGCTCCAAGGGCCAGAGCGGTTGGGGTGGCGATCAGGACGATGTGATCTTCGTGCCGATGGAAACCGCCCGCCGGCGTCTGCTGGGCGCGGTCGGCCTGCCGCCCGGCTCGGTGCAGCGGATCATGGTGGGCGCGGCGCGGGCCGACGACCTGGCCGTGGTCGAGCGGCGCATCGGCGAAGTGCTGCGCCAGACCCACCGCATACCGCCCGGCGGCGAGGATGATTTCACGGTGCGCAACTTCACCGAGATCGTCAACGCGCGCAGCCAGACCACGCGGCTGATGTCGATGCTGCTGGCGGCCGTCGCCACCATCTCGCTGGTGGTTGGCGGCATCGGAATCATGAACATCATGCTGGTCTCGGTCACCGAGCGGATTCGCGAGATCGGCCTGCGCATGGCGGTGGGTGCAGGGCCGAAGCAGATTCAGCAGCAGTTTCTCGCCGAGGCGATGATGATTTCCCTGGGCGGCGGCATCGTCGGCATCGCCATCGGCGTGGTCGGCACGCTGCTGGTGGCGCGCTTCGGCGCCCTGCCGGTCGAGCTGAACGTCCAGGTGATTGCGCTGGCGACCGGATTTTCTGTCGCCACCGGGCTGTTCTTCGGCTTCTACCCGGCCCGCAAGGCGGCCCGGCTGGATCCGATAGAAGCCTTGCGGCAGTAGCGGGCGCGCCGCGCCGGGGGGCGGTATCCTTCCAGTCCCGATCCCATCCGGAGCACCGCCATGCGTTTTTCCGCCCTTCTCTGCCTGCTGTTCGCAGCCGCGCTGTCGGCGCAGGAGGCACCGACCGCGCTGGTGATCCACGGCGGCGCCGGCACCGTGAGCCGTGAGGCGCTGACCCCGGAACGCGAGGCAGCGATCCGCGCCGATCTGAATCGCGCCCTCGATGCCGGGCAGGGCGTGCTGACGCTCGGCGGTTCGGCACTGGACGCGATCACCGCGGCCATCGTGGTGCTGGAGGACTCGCCGCATTTCAACGCCGGCAAGGGCGCGGTGTTCAACGCCGAGGGCGTCAACGAGCTCGACGCCTCGATCATGGACGGCGCCACGCTGGCGGCCGGAAGCGTGGCCGGCGTGCATCGGGTGAAAAACCCGGTCCGGCTGGCGCGCGCCGTGATGGAGCGCAGCCCGCACGTGATGCTGATCGGCGACGGCGCCGAGCAGTTCGGCGCGTCGGTCGGCATCGAATTCGTCAAGCCCGACTACTTCCGAACCGAAGAACGCTGGCAGCAGCTACAGGATGCCAAGGCGCGGGAATCGGCCCAGGCGGCGCTGCCTGCCGACGGCTACTTCGGAACCGTTGGCGCCATCGCGCTGGATCGCGAAGGCCGGCTGGCGGCGGCCACCTCCACCGGCGGCATGACCAACAAACGCTGGGGCCGGGTCGGCGATGCCCCGATCATCGGCGCCGGCACCTGGGCCGACGGCCAATGCGCGGTATCGGCCACCGGCTGGGGCGAGTTTTTCATCCGGCTCAACGTGGCGCACGACATCTGCGCCCGGTTCGCCTATCGCGACCAGTCGTTGGACCGCGCCGCAGGCGATGTCGTGATGAAGCGCGTGCCCGAACTGGGCGGCAACGGCGGTGTGATCGCCATGGACGGCCAGGGCCGCATCGCCATGCCGTTCAACACCTCGGGCATGTACCGCGGCTGGATCAACACCGACGGCAGCCGAGGCACGGCGATCTTTGTTGAGCCTTGAAGCCGGCGCTATGCATATTCTTCGCATGTAGCTTTAGTTCGACCCCGAGAAAGCGGCCGCAAATCTCAGGAAGCACCGGGTCAGCTTCGCGCATGCAGAACAAGCGCTGAGAGACGACAACGCCATCACCATCGAGGATCCGGACGCCGAAGGCGAGCGCCGGTTGGTGACGCTGGGCACGGATTCAGGGACAAGGCCCGCGAATGCGGGCCTTGTCGTATCGGACGGCTTAATTGCCTCCGTCCCCCAATCCGTTTGCGGCACGGTCAGGCAAAAGTCAAGACCCCGTGCTTCAAATCAATCGAGTCTGACCCCATTGACTCTGTTTGATTCCCTTTGATTCCCCTGATTGTTCCTGATTGTTCGATTGTTTCTGATTAAGTGGCGACTTCCTCAACCCTGCGACCTGGGAAGCCGTTGCCGGCGTACCGCAGGACGAAACGGGCTTCCTCAAGCGAAGTGGTTCCGAGCACGTCGGATGCGGGTGCACCTGTCGGGCCGACATCCCGCCACTCGACCACGTCGAATGGTGCTTTGGATGTCCCAAGCGCATGGAACACTCTTATAGACCCGTCGGGCTGCGCCGGTATCACCTCAATGAGACTTTTCCCCGTGTATGTAGGAATGAGCAAATTATACTCAGGCATCTCGAAGTGTTCATGCTCGCTTTCCGCAAGGGTCCAACGAAGTGGCCACACGACGAGAGCCTCATAGACTGCTTGCGCAAGCTCATCCCACTCGTCATATGCGTCAAGAGGACGCCATGGCATCCGTACGCGCTCTACCACTGGAAGGAGTCCCAAGAGTCCCTCGCGAAAGTTCCTGATCAGCTCCGTGACTGTCATTGGCCAGCTCCTACGATCCTGTTAAGGAGATCGAGTTCCTCTGCGGTCGGTGCGCGTTCGCCACCGCCGACGAAGCCCTGTCCTGGAGTAACCGGCTTCACTCGGTTTTTGGTGATTAAACCAAACAGCCTCCACGAAAGACGGGGCGGTTCACCTTGATCCAACGCCGACCCGTTAACATCGCCGCAGTCGGCTCGTTTCGAAACAGGAACGATCTCAATTTGGCCCGGCATCGGGAGAGTCTTTTTCGTGCCCGTCGACAGCGGCGGCGAAATGGTGACCCCTATTTCGGAACTTGGGTCAGCAGTCGATCGCGGGAGTCGTAGCTGTGGGTGATGGCGCTAGCCGACGGCAACGGGCTGCACGACAGACCCAGCTCGGGTGGCCTGAACCGTGGCGGTCAGCCGGGCAAGCTCCGGTCAGCGAATTTTGATCGCACCTCCGCAACAATCAGCCCGCGATCGACAGAATCGTCCAATAGACGATCCAAGCATCGCCTCTGCATTTTTAGCTCTGATTGCATAAGGGGTGTCTCTGCAATGCGCCGCTCGATCTCTGAGTCGTTGGGGTCAAGTTCGTTGCACTGCTGCACAAAAAGATCAACCGTGTCCCTGGCGAGAGACGCGACTTCGATAGCCTGATCTTCAGTCGTTTCACCCAGAGCATCGAGAGTTGCGGCAATTGAATTCGCGGCATCCAGAGCAGCGGAGGTGTAGATGGAACTAAACTCTGCTGTGTCTGGACCTTGTTGCTCACACGCTTGAATAAGAACATCAACGTCACAGGGCGCCTGGTTCGTCTCAATCCACCGCCATACTTCGGCTAGTCCTCTGTTTAAATGGGTCACATCGCCATATCCTGTTTCAAGACTGAAAGTCAAATAGTTTGGCAACATGCGCTCACAGCACGAAGCCATGAAAGCTACGCGCTTCCAAGCAGGGAGGAGTCGCAGGACACTCCGTAACTTTCTTGAGTCGAAGTGTTCCATCGTCTTCACTGGTCCCTGATAGGAATGTCTTGTTCTTGCATGGCTTGTTGGCAACCGGCGCACGCTGGTCGACTCGGGGAAACGCTTGTCGGAGTCAGCCCTTGAGCCCGCGCGCCGTTTACAGCATTAATTTCGGCATGTGTACCGCGCGCGCCCTTTGCAGCGACTTCGCCTGGTTGTAGAGCAGCTCGCTGGGCAGGCCTCGACGTCCCCCCAGTTTTGAGTAACACCGCGGTTTGGAGTCCAATTCCCCATCCGAAGGAGATTGGACGTGAAGAAGCGTTTTACCGAAGAACAGATCATCGGCTTCCTGCGAGAGGCGGATGCCGG